>Ga0256409_1000042_pt1 | contig 214307 bp, 207 predicted proteins | sample PhySR1_FD_185981 | JGI IMG/M metagenome (GOLD analysis project Ga0256409, IMG submission 185981) | Leaf surface microbial communities from sunflower plants in UC Gill Tract Community Farm, Albany, California, United States - DLSL S.R1 | ecosystem: Host-associated > Plants > Phyllosphere >... | reverse complement strand
ACTTGGTGACAGTTTCGTGGTGAATAACGCGGGTGCAACTTACACCGGTCCGATTACCAACGGCAATAACATCACCAATAAAAGCTATGTGGATGCTCAAGCTGCAGCGGCAAAAACAGAAGTTGCAGCCGGAACCAATGTTGGCAGTGTGGTGAAATCAACTGGTGCAAATAATCAGGATATTTATACTGTAAATGCAAACGGCACAACTGCATCGGCAGGCTCAAATGCCCTAACCGTCACCAAAGGTGCAACCGATAGCAACAACGTGACAGACTATGCTGTGGATTTAAGTCAAGCCACCAAAGACAGCTTAACCAATGCAAATAGCGCCTTACAAACGGTGCAAACTCAGATTGATGGCACGAATGTTAAGAGCATCAATAAAACCAACAACACCGCAAACTTCGTTACTGGTCAGAATATTAAATTATCGGATGATGGCCAAGGCGGGATCAAAGTTGCGACTGCTGATGATGTCAATTTCAATAAGGTGGCTATCGGAGATACAACAGTTACCTCAGATGGATTAGTAATTGCGAATGGACCAAGTATTACTAAAGATGGAATAAGTGCAGGAGATCAAAAAATAACCAATATTGCTCAAGGAAACATTAGTTCAAACTCTAAAGATGCAATCAATGGTAGCCAATTTTATGGTTTCGGTAGCAATCTAAATCAACTATTTGGTGGCAATGCTGTTTATACGAATAACCAGATTAGTTGGAGTAATATTGGAGGTACAGGTCAGAATAATATCAATGATGCAATTCAATATGTTCAAGATCAGGCCACCAATGCAAATCAAGGCTGGAAAGTCGCTACAGATTCTGGATCAAATGCTGTAAGTACTGTTAAACCAAACGATACTGTAAATGTAAATGGTGATAAAGCTAGTGGAATTATAGTTACCAATACAAACAATAATATTACTATTGGCTTAAGTAATAATATTCAGGTTGGAACAGGAAAAAATGCAGTATCTATCGATGGTTCAAAAGGGTCAATTACAGCGGGTCAAGTAATAGTAGATGGTGCGACTGGAACAGTAAATGGTTTGTCTAATACTGCATGGAATCCAAATAATATTGTATCTGGTCAAGCTGCCACGGAAGATCAATTAAAACAAGTTGCACAAAATGCAACACAAGCTGCAACTGCTGCGAAATCAACAGTAACTGCTGGCGATAACATCCAAGTTTCTACCAGTAAAAATGCAGATGGTAGTACGAATTATCAAGTTGCAGCTCAAAAAGATGTGGCCTTCGATACAATTAAATCTAATGCAGTAACAAGCGATAAAGTAACGGTTGGAAATGTCGTTATCGATCAAGCTGGTATCAATGCAGGTGGAAATAAAGTGACGAATGTGGCTAATGGTGCCATTAGTTCAACCTCAACAGATGCAATCACTGGTTCACAACTACATACAAGTAATACCAACCTATACAATTACTTGGGTGGTGGGGCTAATTACGATACCAATACGGGTCCAACATATAATGTTGGCAGCTCAAGCTACAACAACGTTGGCGGGGCAATTAGCGCTTTGAATGAAGCTGATAAGAACTTAAATAGTAAGATTGATAATGTAAGTCAAAACTTGGAAAACGCTTTTTATACAACCAATAAGCGTATTAATGATGTTGAGAAGAAGGCTAATGCAGGTATAGCTGCAGCAATGGCACTCGAATCAGCTCCATATGTAGCTGGTAAATATACTTATGCTGTCGGTGCTGCATATCATGGTGGTGAAAATGCAGTAGGCGTGACCTTAAGAAAAACAGCTGATAATGGACGCTGGTCTATTACGAGTGGTTTCGCTGCAGCAAGCCAAGGCGATCCTAGCTTCCGTATCGGTATCAGTGGCGTAATCGATTAATGCATAAATAAGGAAGATCTTTCGATCTTCCTTTTTCTTTACAATTTTTAAGCGAGAACAAAATGAAAATATTTAGCAGAAAAATTATGCTTGGACTTTTAAGTAGCATCATCGTTTCTTTAAGCCATGCAACCGATTTAGATAGTACAGATTCAGCTAATGTAAAATTTCCTAAAGTTGAAGATAGCTATTTAAAACAAGTGAATAGATACGAGTATGATGACGTTAAACGTTTAGATAAAGGTTTAACAAAAGATCAAATACGTTTTTTATTGGGTAATCCAAATTTTTCGGAAGGACTATTTAATGTCAAAACATGGAACTATGTGTTAGACATTAGAGAGCCGAATACAAATCAGTATAAGAGATGTCAATTAAGAATAAATTTTGATAAAAAATTTATTTCCAAGGAATTATTTTGGAAAGGAGAAAAATGTAATGAGTTCAATGTCCATAAAAATTTTAATGAATCAGAGAAATCAATATTTAGTCTAAATGGTGATATTTTATTTGATTTTGATAGTTCCAAAATATCCAATCAAGGTGCCGAAGAATTAAACAAATTTATCTCTCAAGTTAAACCAAGCCATGATAAAGCCAAAAGTATCGAGATCAATGGTTACACGGATTATCTTGGCTCTAATCAATATAACTATAATTTAGGATTTGAAAGAGCTAATGCCGTAAAAGAATATTTAATTACACAAGGCTTTAGGCGTGAAATTATAAAAACAAATAGCTATGGCTCTAAAGACCCTATTATTAATAATTGCTATTCTTCAACATTAAATTCTGAATTAAAAGAATGTTTAAAGCCCAATAGAAGAGCAGTTATAGAAATAAGATAATTTTTAAAAATAGTAGATACAGTTTATCTGTTTCTACTATTTATTTTCAAGAGAGTATTAACTGTGCCAAAATCAACACTGATTTGTTTGTGGTGGTTAAAAAACCAAAACTTCAAACTTTTATTTGATAATCTAAGTTTAAAACTTAAAATCGGTATTATAAAAATATTAATTTATATGGCGATTAAAGTTAATACGACAGAGATTTTTTTACGTATAAAATCTACAGAAATCCACTTAGATTCCAAAGTTTTTCATGCTTCACTATTTTTACTATCAAAATTAAATATTATATCAATATTAAATAATAATGATGACTGGAATGAAAAAGATGAATATATAATAAAATATTCTGACAAAGAAAACGGATTAAGAACTGTTTATGATGATTGCTGGATTAATTTACCAAATAAAAAAATACTGAAACTAATTAAATTTACCGCCAATGATAAAGAATCAACATTTGAAGCCATCAATAAATATTTATTTATGAACAAGGGGCTGAAAAAAGATGCAAAAAAAATAAAACCGATTGTTTATGATGAAAATTATTTTGAAGGAAACATTGAAGATACATGGTTAGAAATTTTAATTAGATTCGATTTAATTGAATTTTTGAATGTTAAACATATGGATATTTATTATAAATTTCAATAGCTTAAATCATTTTATTATTTTCTACTTAAGTTCTCATAAAATAATAAAGCTAGAGACTTGAAATTCATTCATCAAAATATTTAAGTATCAAATAGAATAATCTATGAATACTTTATTTTTAAAAGCCCTTATCAAATTATATTTTGAAAATATTTGTACACAGAGAAGCACCCTTCAAATTAGACTAAAAGTGTCCAACTTTTCGGGGTGCAGTTCAAAAAAGAGGCTTTTTGAAAAACCTGTTCAGTGAATCTTACAAGTTAAAACGGTAAATCATCGTCTAGATCTGCTGGAGCAGGTTGCTGTGGCGCTTTAGGTGCATAACCCTGATTGCCCGCAGCATTGGTGCCATAACCGCCACCTTGGTTGGCACCAGCGTTGTTTTTGTTGTTATAACCACCACCCTGGCTGTTGTAGCCAGTGTTTTGTTGCGGTGCATTGTTGTTAAAGCGTGGCTGATTGTAGTCCTGACCACCACCCATAGGCTGCTCGCCTTGGCTACGTGTATCAAGCATTTGCATCTGGTCGCCACGAATTTCGGTGGTATAGCGCTCTTGACCGTTTTGGTCTGTCCACTGGCGGGTACGTAACGAACCCTCAATGTACACTTTCGAACCTTTACGCAGGTATTGCTGTGCAATTTCACCTAAACGGTTATTCAACACAATACGATGCCATTCGGTTTGCTCTTTACGCTCACCCGTACTTTTATCTGTCCACGATTCGCTGGTTGCAATCGAAAATTGAGTCAATGACCCGCCATTTGGAAACGTTTTGGTTTCCGGGTCACGGCCCAAGGTCCCAACTAAAATTACTTTATTCACACCACGCATGAGCTTTCATCTTCCTATCTATTTCTGTCTTTTACTTTATAAGAGTTATGATTAAATGGCTACCTCTGACCCCAACAACTGCGTTAAATGTTGTCGCGCAGCATCATCGATGACGCGTTTATCCACTTTTATATACGCTACACGCTGTTCGGTCATCACCACGACTTCTTCAATTCCGCGGATCGCCAACAGTTTAGACGTCCACTCGGCTGTGTGATTCACCTCAGGTAAAGGCAATACAATCGACGACAAATAGCGCGGCTGCGCCAGCCCGAAGCTCACCAGCAACCACAGTATAGCAATCGCGGCCAAGATACTCCAACCCAGTGAAGTGTTATGCAGCATCAGCAATTGTCCACCCAGCGTACCACCAAAAAAGGCACCCAAAAACTGGCTACTGGCATTGATGCCCATAGCGGTGGCTTTAGATTGAATCGGGGCAGATTTCGATAACCAAGACGGTAACAGCGCTTCCATCACGTTAAATGCAATAAAGAAAATACCCAAGCCTGTTAAGAGTACATACTTCGACTCATAACCAAAAATCAGAATGAGCAAACCTGCAATAATACCGGCAATGGCGGTCAGGAAGATGCCGCGCATTTTGCGATATTTTTCTGCCACAATGATACTTGGAAAAGCAAAAAACAAACTCACCACAAGTAGCGGCAAATACACTAAGCCATGTTTGGAAAGTGGAATATCGGCAAACTCAATCAGTTGAGAAGGCACATAAATAAACATCGCGGTAAGTAACAAATGCAGTGAAAATACCGACACATGCAAGCGGTTTAAATCGCCCATCTTGATCACTTGTTTAAGCTGAGCCAGATAACCCTGCTGATAATTTTTATGATGACGCGTGACTTTAGGCACCAATAGCAGCATCGAAATTGCCACCAACCCCATCAAGGTGGTGACCCAGAATAACCCGGAAATGCCCACCAGACTGGTGAGCCAAGGCCCTAGGCTAAACGCCACCACAAAAGATAAACCAATACTCATGCCCATCGCGGCCATGGCTTTGGTGCGCTGCTCTTCACGTGTTACATCGGCCAGCAAGGCCATAACGACCGCCGATACAGCCCCGGCGCCTGCAATGGCACGCCCGATGATCACGCCATAAATGGTGTCCGACATGGCCGCGACCGCGCCGCCTAAAGCAAACAGCAACAAGCCCAGCACTACGAGCGGTTTGCGGCTAAAGCGGTCGGCTATCAGGCTAAACGGAATTTGCAAAATGGCCTGACTCAAACCATAAATACCGACTGCAAGACCAATTAAGGCGGGCGTTGCGTATTGATAGGACTGCCCTGCAATTGAAAATACAGGAATAATCATGAACAGACCCAACATACGCAAGGCAAAAATACTGCTTAATGCAAAGGTTGAGCGACGCTCCAACGCATTCATCATATCGACACGCTTATCTAAACTTAATCAAATTATAGAGGATTCAAGATTAAACTTCGCCTAAATTGACGAAATTCTGATATCTGATAAAAAGGGTGCCGAAGCACCCTTTTTAGACTACGCAAGCTAACTGAAAGCCAGCTTAATCGGTTTGCGCGTGATGCTTGCTGTATCGAATCGAAGCCAAGACAGCCCACACAATAAACGCAACCCCAATCAACCCTGTAACCACTTCAGGTACGTGTACACCAGTCCCACTTGCCAGCATGATAAAGGCCAATGCACCAATGGCATAATGCGCACCGTGCTCGAGGTAAATGTATGCATCGAGCGTGCCTTTTTCGACCAGATAAACGGTCATCGAGCGCACAAAAATGGCACCAATGGCCAGACCAAGCATAATAATCACCACATCGCTGGTAATGGCAAAAGCACCAATTACACCGTCGAAACTGAACGATGCATCGAGCACTTCAAGATATAAGAAACCACCAAAACCCGCTTTAATCACACCTTTAGATGCCCCAGAAGCATCATGCGATACTGCATTGCCATTTTCATCAATTTCAGGCTCGCCGCCGAGTAAGTGACTCAACACCTGAACACCGATATAGACCACCAGCCCCCAGATACCCGCCATCGTCACCACAAGGCGTTTGTCGTCGGCCACATAGGTTGCCATGATTAGCAGCGCAACCAAGGCAATAAAGACCGACATTGCCGGCACATTCGCCAGATTGGCCAGCTTGGCTTCAATCCATTTGAACCAGTGAGTGTCTTTGCCGTCGTCGAAAAAGAAGTTTAAAAACACCATGAGCAGGAACGTTCCACCAAATGCTGCAATTTCAGCATGATGTTCCATCAGGCGTGCAGAATAGGTTTTTGGATCATTCAGTGCCATTTTGGCCACTTCAATCATGCCCATGTCGGCGGTGACCGCCACGATGGCCACCGGAAAAATCAAACGCATACCAAATACGGCAATTAAGATGCCGACAGTGAGAAAAAGCATTTTCCAAAAATGATCCCAACCACGCAAAACAGACGCATTGACGACTGCATTATCAAACGACAGCGACACTTCCATCACCGCCAGAATAGCGGTAATGGTCAGTGCCTTAAACATGGTTGCTATGCCTGCTTCCGGACCATGGGTATAGCCCCAATACGCCGATAACGCCAGACAGATGACGGTAAAGAAAATGGAAAAACGAAAATGCTTCATGAATGCCCTAAATCAAAATAAGATCAAGTATTAGAATTTCGGGATGTATTATGCGCGTTTTTTAGCTGAAAGCAGATGACATTTATTACTTTTACGCAAAATATTAAGTCTAAATTAATAAAGTGGTTTACAACGCTCACGCCGATCGATTTTTGTTATAGTTCTTGGCACGCAAAAAATCGGATTTAGAGCAGACGACTTATGAGCTTTACTCAATTACTTTGGCAAAAAAATACCGCGTTATATGAGCAGATCCTCAATTTACCGTTTAATCAGGAACTGGCTGCTGGCACATTGGCGCCTGAGGCATTTTGTCATTATGTGATTCAGGATGCGCATTATTTGTTGGCCTATGGTCGTGCCTTGGCAGTGGCAGCCGCCAAAGCTTACGATGCAGACGACGTGATGCAGTTTTCTGAAGCTGCTAAAATCGCGATTGTGGTTGAGCGTAGTCTGCACAATGACTTTATGACGGCATTTAATGTAAGTAAAGAAACCTTTGAGTCGACACCACTAACCTTGGCTTGTCATCATTACACGTCATTTTTGACTGCGACGGCGTGGTCTGAAAGTTATCCTGTGGTATTGGCAGCGCTCCTGCCCTGTTTCTGGATTTATGCCGAAGTCGGCCGTGCCATTGTCAGTCAGTCTGTGCCAAATAATCCGTATCAGGCATGGATTGATACCTATGCGGGTGAAGAATTTCACACTGCCGTGCGTAATGTGATTGCAACCGTCGATAAGGTTGCAGCGCGCTGCGACGCCGATACGCTAGAAAAAATGCATGCGGCTTATACCATGGGTGCCAAGCTGGAATGGCTGTTTTGGGATAGTGCTTATCAGCAACAACAATGGTTAGGCTTATCCAACTAAAATCATCTATCAAAAGTGAGTCACAAATTGAATCTGCTGTTATGGCAAGATTAAAGTTCGGTTTGTGTACTCACTGCATGATGAAAAACATAGGGATCTGAAATTAATTCGTATTGCTCATCATCTGGATACGTGACTGCAATCTGATAATCGTCACCTGCAAATGCCTTGATTGAGCTTAAATCATCCCAGTAAGTCGCCAGAAAAAAATGGGCCCACTGATTCTGAATAACCTGTTTTACAAAAGCACCCTGATTTCCTGCAATCGTCTTTGCATGTTTTACGCCTGTACGCTGCAAATGTAAGGCAAAGCCTTCAGCATGTAGTAGTGGTACACATCCATGCCATGTTCTGACGATCATTTCGGTCATCTCCTCTATATATTAAATATACGATAATTCATATTAATTAAAATAAGTATTCCAGCCCAATAACAGAAGACCTGCAGCCAGTACCCACGCCAGTGTCGCCAGACTTAAGCACCACCCAATCGAGATGCGTTCAGCCAGAAAATACACCATCCCCAGATAGATTGCATAGGGAATCAATGACCATAAACCAAATAGCGCCGTTTTACGCAGTGCCTCAGCACCTTGCTGACCAAATACAATGATATGCGCAATCAAAGCAAAGGTCGGAAAAAGGGGCACCAAGCCCGCAATATAAAAGGTCTTGCTTTTAGATAAAATGGAAATGATCAGCACAACTGCTGCACCTAGGGTGCATTTAAAAAACAAACCAAGCATGCCAATACGTCACTTTATTTGCTGAATCGAAACAACATATGCAGATTAAACGCCAAAATGAAGCCTATCGCTACACACTATAGTAAATAAACACTTAACAGTGCTAAAAATGCAGGTAATGCCTGAATAAAAAAGATTTTTTTATTGGCGGTCATGCCGCCATAGAGGCCAGCCACCAATACGCAACCCAGAAAAAAGCTCGCCAGTGGAACAAATAACGCTTCGGGCGCGCACAATGCCCAAAAAAGACCGGCTGCTAAAAAACCATTATATAAGCCCTGATTTTGTGCCATCACTTTGGTGATTCGGGCTTTTTCAGGCGTATTTCCAAAGGCTTTTAAGCCATAAGGCCGATCCCACAAAAACATTTCGACCACCAGAATATAAACATGCAGCAATGCAATCAGCGCAATCAAAATCAGTGCAAGCATGGTGTCCCTTCTTGTTTATTGTATTCAATGTGATAACGCTCACTATAGCCATATTAGATCATTGCTGAACAGAATAAATTGTGAACCTGACCGTTTTGATACTTATGAAAGCTCTAGCTGACTGAAAATAAATACCAGATGACGTTGACACAAAAAGTTACATGAATACGTTACAAATTGTGTAAAAAAATCACAAAAAATTCTTTTTTTAAACAGTCAAACACGATTTGAGTGATTAATATAAATACAGCTTATTGACGTGTTTGCTCCAAAAACACGTGAGAAATCCAACAACTATTTATTCAATAAGGACACTATAATGGATAACACTATCAACCGTACATACACTAAAACAATCTCTTGGGCCAGTATCTTTGCAGGTGTACTCGCTGTACTTGCAATCTCCTTTTTGCTTTCATTACTCGGCGCTGCGCTTGGATTTTCTTTACTCGACCCGATGTCGCACGATGACATTTCCAATGGCTCTGGTACTGTGGTGACCATTTGGACGCTCATCTCGTTACTGGTCAGCCTTGGCATTGGTGCTTACTTGGCGGGTAAGTTCGCAGGTTTAGATGGTGGCATGCATGGATTTTTAGTCTGGGCATTGTCACTGCTCATTGGTCTGATCTTAAGTATCATGACGTTAAACAGTGCAGTTAAAACAACAGCCAACACAGTCGGTTCAATTGCCAGTGTGACCGGAACACTCGCCTCTGGCATTGGCAAAGGCTCGGTCGAACTGATTAAAGAAAACAATATTTTAGACAACGTCATTCCCTCTATATCTGATCTCAACGATGGCACTGATTCTAAAATTGCTCAAGCGCTTGAAAAAAGTAAAGTACCTGAGTTACAACCGAATTATTTAAGTTCACAAGTTGACTGGGCGAAAAAACAGACGGAAGAAGCCGTGAAACAAGTGGCGCTGAATCCAAGTCAATATAAAGAAATCACTAAAAATCTGTTGACCACTATCGAGCAGCGCGTACAAACCATCAATGCTGCCATCAGTAAAGACGATGTGAAAAAAGCCATTATGGCCAACAATCCATCATTTAGCGCTGCTGAAGCTGATCAAGCCGCAGAAAACTTTATGCAGGCACGTACTCAAGCGACGGTTAAAGTTCAAACCTTCTTTAACGATTTGACCGTCAACATTAATAATTCAGAGAAAAAATACGAACAGTTGAAAGAGCAAGTCCGTGAACAGGCCGCTGCTGCTGCCAAAGCGGCTGCCAAAACTGCGTTGTGGTCGTTCATTGGATTGTTTATTGGAATGCTGGTTACGATTTTTGCAGGTCGTTTCGGTGCAACTGCATATCGCCGCTAATTAAATCATCTAAGTTTGCCTCATGGTACGGTGCGCCGTGCCATGACGGATCTCAGCACAATAATTTTTCTTGCCAATCAGGCACTCCGACACAAAATGTCGCACAAAAATGAAAAGTTTGGGCTTGAACATTTTTCATGCGCTATCATATACCTCTTTTAAAAATTCATTTTAGGATCGATTTATGAGCCAAAGCCATATCCGTATTCGAGGTGCACGTACCCATAACCTAAAAAATGTGTCTCTCGATATCCCACGTGATAAATTTGTGGTGATTACGGGACTCTCAGGCTCTGGCAAGTCATCTCTTGCATTTGATACGCTTTATGCCGAAGGCCAACGCCGTTATGTGGAATCGTTATCGGCTTATGCGCGTCAGTTTTTATCGCAAATGGAAAAACCTGATGTCGATGCAATTGAAGGCCTCAGTCCTGCAATTGCCATTGAGCAAAAATCGACCAGCCATAACCCGCGTTCGACTGTGGGAACCATTACCGAAATTTATGACTATTTACGTTTGCTGTATGCACGCGTCGGAACACCGTATTGTCCCGAGCACGATTTGCCGATGGTAGCGCAAACCGTTTCCGAAATGGTCGATGTAGTCAAAGCTTTAGAGGAAGGTACAGCGCTGATGCTGCTGGCACCTGTGGTGCGTGAGCGTAAAGGTGAATATTCACAGCTCTTTGAACAACTACAAGGTCAAGGCTTTGTGCGGGCTCGTGTCGATGGTGAAATTGTCGATATCGATGCGGCACCTGAATTAGATAAAAAGAAGAAACATACCATTGAAGTGGTAGTAGACCGCTTTAAAGTACGCGATGACTTGGGCAATCGAATTGCAGAATCGTTTGAAACCGCGCTGCGCCTCGGTGGCGACTTGGCTATTTTATCGTGGATGAACGCCGAACAGCCCGATCGGGTATTTTCGGCCAAACACTCCTGTCCAGAATGTGATCGTGCCGTGGCTGAGCTAGAACCACGGATGTTTTCTTTTAATAACCCGTTTGGTGCTTGCCCAGTCTGTGATGGTTTGGGCACGCGCAGTCATTTTAGTGCAGATAAACTGATTCCAGATCCGAGCTTGTCACTGAGTCAAGGTGCGGTACGCGGTTGGGATCGTCAGCGCCCGTATTATTATTCGATGCTGCAAAAAGTGGCAGAGCATTTTGATTACTCACTTGATACACCATGGAATACGCTTGAAAAAGAGGTACAAAAGAAATTTTTGTACGGTACGGGTAAAGAAAAAATCGACTTAAGTTATATCGATGAACGTGGCCGTCGACATAACCGCGTCATGCCATTTGAAGGCATTTTAACGCATCTCGAACGCCGTTACCGTGAAACCGAAAGTAATTATGTGCGTGACGATCTGGCACAGTATTTGTCAAATGCTGCATGTGATGCTTGTGGTGGATCTCGTCTGAATGAAATTTCCAGAAATGTGAAAGTGAAAGACAAAACCATTGCACATATTACCCAGATGTCGATTGGTGATGCCGAACAGTATTATCAAGATTTGAATCTTGAAGGTGCTAAAGGCGAAATTGCCGATAAAATTTTTAAAGAAATTCGTGAACGTCTGCACTTTCTGGTGAGTGTCGGTCTGAACTATTTAAGTTTGGCTCGTTCAGCCGAAACCTTGTCGGGCGGTGAAGCACAGCGTATTCGACTGGCCTCACAAATTGGTGCTGGCCTGATGGGCGTCATGTATGTGCTGGATGAACCTTCGATTGGTTTGCATCAGCGTGACAATGACCGTCTGCTACAAACCCTGATTCGCTTACGTGATTTGGGCAATACCGTGCTGGTGGTCGAGCACGACGAAGACGCGATTCGTGCGGCCGATCATATTATTGATATTGGGCCGGGTGCTGGGGTGCATGGCGGTGAAATTATTGCCGAAGGGACAGCCGATGAACTGAAAAAGCATCAGGACTCTCTCACCGGGCAATACCTCTCAGGCGCGCTTAAAATCGCCGTGCCAGCGCAGCGTTTGAGTTCACCTACACCAGATCAGACCATTAAACTGTGCGGTGCAGCCGGACATAACCTTAAAAATGTGGATTTAACAATTCCACTAGGCATCATGACCTGTGTGACGGGTGTATCGGGTTCGGGCAAGTCGACCCTCATTAACCGGACCTTGCTGCCATTGGCTGCCACTCAGTTAAATGGGGCAACCACGCTTACCGCAGAAAAATTCGATTCGATCAATGGCTTACAGCATTTGGACAAGGTAGTAGATATCGACCAGAGTCCGATTGGCCGTACCCCACGTTCAAACCCGGCCACCTACACCGGACTGTTCACCCCTATTCGTGAGTTATTTGCACAGACGCCAGAAGCCAAGGCACGTGGCTACGCGGCTGGTCGCTTTTCATTTAATGTTAAAGGCGGTCGCTGTGAAGTCTGTGAAGGTGACGGCATGATCAAAGTGGCAATGCACTTTTTACCCGATATGTATGTACCGTGCGATGCCTGTCATGGCAAACGTTATAACCGTGAAACCTTGGAAGTGACCTACAAAGGTAAAAACATTTCTGACGTACTGGAGATGACGGTAGAAGATGGTGCCGAATTCTTTAGTGCCATTCCGGTGATTCATCGTCGTTTGGAAACCCTCACCCAAGTGGGGCTGGGCTATATCCGTTTAGGCCAAGCAGCCACCACACTCTCTGGTGGTGAAGCGCAGCGTGTGAAACTGGCACGTGAGCTGGCCAAACGCGATACGGGCAAAACCCTGTATGTGCTAGATGAACCGACGACTGGCCTGCATTTTCATGACATTGCCAAGCTGCTCGACATCTTGCATGAGCTTCGCAACAAAGGAAATACCATTGTGGTGATTGAGCATAATCTGGATGTGATTAAAACCGCAGACTGGGTGATTGATCTTGGGCCAGAAGGTGGTGCGGGTGGCGGTCAGATTATTGCCGAAGGTACACCAGAACAGGTGGCCGAAGTGGAGATTTCACATACAGGGCGTTTCTTAAAGCCGATGTTAACTTAAACCAAAGATTTGCTGTCAAGAGGGTGAATAAGGTCGACTTATTCACCCTTTCTTATTGCGAAATTACACTTATGAAAGTTTTACTTCCACCCAATTCTTTCCTTTGGCTTTGGTAGAAGTAAAAACCATTTGACTGTGATGGTCTATTTTTCTGGACTTCACCAAGTTTATTTTTTGCCGATGATGTCACCATAGTTTAACTGAAGTTGCTTAAAATTTGTCAACAGCTTCTGATTGTGAAAGTAAAGCATGCTTCGATTGGTGTATCATCGTGTTTCCCAATTGTAATTATAAAAATAAACAATTTTTCAAATCATAAAAATTTCCGCATCATGTACGTAAGGATTAAATGATGATGTTTTTAGCTTCCTCTAAGGATGTTCTCCCAATCAAATAACATCCTTTTCGCCTAGTGACCCCTCTTGAGCACTAGGCTTTTTTTGTCTGAATAATTGTCACGTTCCACACAATTGACACATCAAAAAGCAAAAAAATACCCAGTTTTAGGGAAAACTGGGTGCGTTAAAAAATACAATCGACAGCATTACAGAACGATAGAGGGATCATTCATTGCATTCGATATGTATCACAATCAAAACAAGTATTACACAATCAAGCCATCAGAATAATGATAATTAATCAATATATTATGCATATTTTGTGGTATTAATCACATTAAAACCCATTTAATTTCAGTTGGATATTCATATTCAGTTACGAATATGTAACAATGTAAGAATAGGTAAAATTAAGATTGAACTTTAAATAAGCTTCACTTTCACCAAAATATGTGGCATGAGTCGCATTAAAATCATGTTTAAAACAAGTTTTTACCGATAATTTAGATAAAATCAATCTGTTTTTACAATTAAAAAATTGATGCATATTTAACCAGAATGTAATATTTAATGCTTCATTTTCCATCTAGTTGATTGTTATACAGACTATTTTTTAGGTTGACACGATTCAATTTGACTGTATTTTTTTTGTTCAATATTTTCAAGTGTTTTTTTGAGCAACAGATGCCAAGCTGAAGACACATTGACTAAATAAATTGTTACAATAGAATGACCTCAGCTTAATCTCTTGTTAATGCTGGAAACTCTTATGAAAAAACTCGGTTTAGCCACTGCTTTATTACTCGCCATGACCGGCGCTCAAGCGTATCAAGTTGAAGTTCAAGGTCAATCTGAATATGTAGATACAACTGCAAACGACAAAAACTTCACTGGTGACGTTGCTGGTACTTTCTATTTGAAAGATGTTGATGCGTCTAAAGGGCCTTTAGCCGAAGCCGCGTTCTTGAACCAAGCATCTAGCGTATCGCTTGGTTATAGCTACCAGCAATATGACCAAAACAACGGTCTTAACTACCACGTAGGTACTTATGGTGTGAAGGGCGAAGCATACATCCCTACTCCATACCTACCAGTATACGCAAGCGCAACTTATAACCACACTGATGTTGATGGTAAAAATGCGATTTCTCGTGATGACAACGGTGACCGTTATGCATTAGAAGTGGGTGCAATGTTGCTTCCTAACTTCTTGATGAGCGTAGGTTACACAAGCGTTGCAAACCAGTTTGCATTAGATAACTTTGGTATCGTAAACAACGGTATCTATTCTGCTGTGAACCAAACTGCTGCGATCCAAAACGATCAAGACGCAGTAACAGCTCGCGCGAAATATGTTGGTCCAATCGATGGTACCAACATGGCAATCGGCTTTGAAGCTGCTGGTGCATTTGGTCAAGAAAACCAATACGGTTTAAAAACTGACCTTTACCTCACACCTAAGTTGAGCGTGGGTGCAACCTTCATCGGTAACGATGGCGAAGCAAACATCAAAGGTCAAAACCTTGGTGAATTCCGTCAAGCATGGGGTGGTAACGTCAACTACTTCGTTACTCCAGCAATCTCTGTCGGTGCATCGTACATCAAAGCAGATGTGAAAGGTTCTGCATTTGATACGCAAACCATCGGTTTAAATGCAAAAGCTCGTTTCTAATTGAAACTGAATTACGCATAAAAAAAGGACTCATTTGAGTCCTTTTTTTATTGCTTCGATTAGTTGATGGTTTGGCTTCGCATCACATTTAAGAAATACAGGTGGCGCTCATACTGATCGATAATATCCTGAATCAAATCTTCTTCGGTCCAGTCCATCACATCATAGTTTTGCCCGCCCTCACGTAAAAACACTTCAGCCTGAAAATATTTCTCGGTGCTTTCCTGCTCGGATTGCAGCATGAAACTTGGTGGAACTGTTTCACGTGAAACCACATGATAGATAAAATTAATTTCATTGTGATGATCCACTTTGAGCATCAAGCCTTCGTCGGTTTCATGAATCTGTACCATTAACTGACGGCGCTTAAATTCGCGTTGCAAGTTATGAAAAGCAGCTTTTACGCGCTCTTGAATAAATGCATCCACGTCTGCTTTAGCGTGTGGATAATGCATGATCAGCCCAAGACGTTGCTGCCAGCTTCGTGGATTATGAATGGCTCGCGGTGTGGTTCTGGCTTCCTGAATCGCCTGCATTTTGGTAGAGTCGATCCGTAATGCCTTGATCAGTCCCCAGCAAATGAACAGCATGATGACCGTAAATGGTAAGGCGCTCATGATAATCGCAGACTGTAAGGCATTGAGTCCGCCAGCGAGCAGCAGCACAATCGACAGCCCCGCCATCACCACAATCCAGAAAAGACGTTGCCACACCGGTGAATCATCCGTCTTGGCGGTCAGATAATCCACCACCAAAGCCCCAGAATCGGCAGAGGTCACAAAAAATAAAATGATTAACACTGTGGCCAATAAGCTCATCGGTCCAGCAAAGGGTAATGTATTCAAAAACTCAAATAGGGCCACAGATGAATCACGTTGCACCGCCGCCAATAACACCTGATTGCCTTCATGCAAAATGCTGTAGAGTCCTGCATTGCCCATAAAGCCCATCCAAATCAGGGTAAAGCCTGTTGGAATCAGCATGACGCCGACAATAAATTCGCGAATGGTCCGTCCGCGAGAGACCCGCGCAATAAACATGCCGACAAATGGTGACCATGAAATCCACCATGCCCAGTACATGATGGTCCACCCCCCAATCCAGCCGTTAGGCTGATAAGCATACAGATTGAAAGTCATTTCAAACAAATTGGAGATGTACTGTCCGGTGTTTTGAACCGTGGTTTGTAACAGATAAACACTTTGGCTGGCAAAGAATACAAATGCCAGTAAAACCAGCGCCAGTACCAGATTCAGCTCTGCCAGTCGTTTAATGCCCTTATCGAGACCAAATCCGACAGAAAGTCCCGCCATGGCACTCACCACAATAATCAAAATGACTTTGGACCAAGCTGTTGGCTCAAAGCCAAATAAATAATTTAAGCCTGAACCAATCTGGGTGACACCAAAGCCTAATGTGGTCGCCACACCAAAAATCGTCCCGATTGTGGCAAAGGTATCTACGGCATCACCGATAGGGCCATGGATTTTTTTACCAATCAGCGGATAGAGAGATGAGCGGATTTTTAAGGGTAAATCATGCCGATAGGCAAAGTAAGCCAGTGAAAGAGCCACGATGGCATAAATGCCCCATGCATGTAGTCCCCAATGGAAAAAGGTCACCCGCATGGCCTGCTGTGCCGCCAGTACCGTTTCAGGCTGTCCCGAAGGCGGGCTCACATAATGCATGATCGGCTCAGCAATACCGAAAAACATCAGACCAATGCCCATACCGGCTGTAAACAGCATGGCAAACCATGACCGATTACTGTAGTCGGGTTGGCTATGATCGGGCCCGAGTTTGATCTTACCGCTCGATGAGCAGGCAATAAACGCCAGAATGATCAGAAACAAAGCCACGGACAACACATAGAACCAACTAAAGGATTCTGTGATCCAGTTTTTGAGTTGCTCGGTCAGAAACTCAAATGAATCTGGCATTAATAAGACAATCGCCAGAAAGATCGCAACAATGATGATCGTACTGACAAAAACATTTGGATTAATATTTGCAAACCTAGATGAGGTTTTGGAAGGCATACATCCTCCATAATTTTTTTGATAAAAACCAACGACAACAATGTGTCAGAAAAATTTACTGTCGTGAAAAGCAAAAAGGCGCATTAAACGCGTTATTATTGTATAGCCTGCTGAAAAATAAAGAAGTTACAGAGCTGTAACAGACTATGTATCGTCGTGATGCTTTTTTTCGGGCAAATGAGAAATATACTGTAGCGCCACCAAACGCGACACCACCACGGCCAAGAACATTACGCCCATAAACATTTGAAGAATTGAAATCACCCGTGCCGCAGGGCTAATCGGAAAAATATCGGAAAGCCCGGTAGCCGACTGTAAACTAAAACTCAAAAATAATAGGTCTAACCAGCTTTGTAAGCCCTGATGATCGGGTTTACTAAAACTCATCGGCACCAACAACTGGCAAATGTTGTACAAAAAGGCAAAACCCCATGCTATGAGGGTGAACACCGCCCCTGCTGCAAATAGCTCATCTTTGGTCAGATATCGGTCTGCAAACATATAGCGCAATAAGCCATAGGCCGCATAGAAATAAGCACATGCCTCGAATCCATGGGTCAGAATCTGAATTAAAACCTGATTAAAGCCTAGTAAAATTAAGACTGAAAAAAAGAGTGCGCCCAACACGAAAAATAAGCCTGTGAGGGTAAATACGCTGGTTTCACGAATGACTCGCCCAATCAGTAAAAGTGCCAGTATCCCCAAAATCCACGTCAGTACACGATAGGCACCATGATCATAGGTGAAAAAAGACAAAATCAAAATAAATAATTGCACCACCAGCAGCCAAGCCGAAGGCAGTAAACGAAAATGTTGTTTGAAATTTTGAGCAATCGACATAAAAAGAGGCGTCCCATTCTTGTTGTTTTCATCTGAGCGAATGTCTGAATCTTGTCGCGTGCTTTAGCAAGTCGTCAAGTGATTTTGTCGATGACAAGCGGAAATAGATCACGTTTTATGACATAACATTATCAAACTGCACTATTTGACCTGAAATAATCGGTGCATACTCAAAAGTATCAACGACGCGACGAGGGCTTTATATGCATATCAAAACAACACTCATGGGCTGCTGCATGGCATCGCTGATATTTGTCGGATGCAGCAAAACCAATCCGATGCTAGAGCAGCATCCAGAATATGTTGGCCAGTGGAAAAGCAGTAATAGCAGTTTGGTGATTGAAAAAACCGGACAAGTGGATTATCGACAAAACATAACGCAAGAACAAAAAACGCCAGATCGTGATTTAAAATATGCTGCCAAGTCAGACTTAAAAGCCAGCATTAGCGACTTTAACGCGCAGCAGTTCCAGATTGGTCAAGGCGAATTCAGTCAGGTGTTCAAGATTGATCGCGCGCCGTATCAGGTGAATCAAAAATGGCAGATGCAACTCAACGGCGATGTATACACCAAGCAATAAAAAAAGCGCCTTTGGCGCTTTTTTTATGTGTCTGACAGATGCACCTTAGTGATCTGAAGCACCTGAAATTCCAATACCTGTCATTGAACGCACATACTGCGCATCAAATGCTTTACGTTCTGCTTTAGCACGGGCCGAATTATCAGTTACCGAGAACAACCAGCAGCAAATGAACGACAACGGCATTGCAAAAATTGCTGGGCCATTAAACGGATTGATCGGTGTATCTGAGATTTTAAGTGTGTCTACCCACACGGCTTTAGACAGAATAATCAGGACCACCGCCGTCGTCAGACCAACCACGCCGCCGATCACGGCGCCACGTGTGGTTAAACCTTTCCAGAACATTGACAATACAAGCACCGGGAAGTTCGCACAGCACGCCACAGAGAAGGCCAAGCCAACCATGAAAGCAACGTTTTGTTTTTCAAACAAGATACCTAGAATCATGGCGAAGATTGCCAAGCCTAAGGTTGCGATTTTTGACATACGCAATTCAGATTCTGGTGTGGTTTGACCTTTTCTGAATACGTTGGCATACAAGTCATGCGAAATTGCAGATGCACCTGACAAGGTCAAACCTGCCACTACAGCCAAAATGGTTGCAAAGGCAACAGCAGAGATAAAGCCCATAAACAGATCGCCACCGAGTGCATCACTCAAGTGAACCGCTGCCATGTTGTTTCCGCCGACCAATTCAAGCTTACCTGTTACTGCTGCTTTGGCAACATCAAGGAATTGCGGATTGTTCGAAACAAACAGAATCGCACCAAAACCAATAATAAAGGTGAGCAAGTAGAAGTAACCAATAAAGCCAGTCGCCACCACGACAGATTTACGCGCTTCTTTAGCATCTTTTACCGTAAAGAATCGCATCAAAATATGTGGCAGACCCGCTGTACCAAACATGAGCGCTAAACCAAGAGAAATCGCATCAATTGGGTTGGCGGCCAGTTTGCCTGGGCCCATAATTTTTGCTGCATCTTCCATGCTGATATTACGCACGCTGGCATAAACATCAATGGCTTGGGTAAACATATTACTGAAGCTAAATCCAACCGCTTTCATGACCATAAACGCCATGAAGGTTGCACCAGACAGCAACAGTACCGCTTTGATGATTTGTACCCATGTGGTCGCTAACATGCCGCCAAACATCACGTAGGCCATCATGAGTAACCCCACAATCACCACTGCAATGTTATAGTTCAAACCGAAAAGTAGTTTAATGAGCTGACCTGCACCCACCATTTGCGCAATCAGATAAAACGCCACTACCACAAGCGAGCTAAAAGCTGCCAAGGTACGTACTGGTTTTTCTTCCAAACGAAATGACACCACATCAGATAAATTGTATTTACCCAAATTACGTAAACGCTCTGCGATCAAGAACAATACAATTGGCCAGCCCACCATGAAACCCAGTGAATAAAGCAAGCCATCGAAGCCTGAGCTAAAGACTAAAGCGGAAATTCCCAAGAACGATGCCGCAGACATGTAGTCACCGGCAATCGCCAAACCGTTTTGAAAACCTGAGATTCCACCACCTGCCGTATAGAAATCTTTGGTACTGGTGGTTTGTTTGGCTGCCCATTTGGTAATGAACAAGGTTGCACCGACAAACATCACAAACATGATAATTGCGTGCCAGTTGGTGGCCTGTTGCTGTGCTTCGCCCAAATCAGGCCCCGCAACCGCGAGGGTTGACATCAGCAAGCTGATTGCCATCAGTGCTGGCGCTTTAAATGAAGTCCATTTCATCTTAGTGCAGTCCTTTCTCATGAGTGATGTTCTCAACTTCTCTCAATGCAGCTTCATTGAGATGGTCAAGGCTGTTGTTGGCGATATACGAATACACACCGCACAAAACAAATGATAGAACAATAATGCCAAGACCGAGCGGAATGCCCCAGGTGGTGACACCGCCACTAAAAGAGCTCATTAGAAACTCTTTGTTGTATCCAACCAACAACATAAAGCCCACGTAGACCACCAGCATGATGATGGTAAGGGTCCAACTGAGTGTGGCTTTTTTGCTGACCATTTCTTTAAATTTTGGATTCTGTAGAATTCTTTCTACCTGAACGTCGTCCATAATCTGCTCCTTTTACCGCGGCCGTCGTCGGACGCTTTTTGTAATCCTTTTTCTTTACGCTATAACGTTAACAATGTTGTATGAGGTTCGTAACTTAGACTTTGGTCGCTAAATTTTAATCAATATGCAGGGCTTTAAAGTGGCTTAAGGTATGATAGGCCTGTGTTTTAATAGATTCGATCGCATGAACAGCTGGCTTATTATCGGCGGACTCGCCCTCTATATTTTAGTCTTATTTCTCTGCGCTTTTTTTGGTGAGCGGCATGCCAGCCGTTTAGGACCTCGCGGACGAATGCTGCTGTTTAGTCTGACACTGGGTGTATATTGTTCCTCTTGGACCTTTTACGGCGCCACTGGTGCGGCTGTGCGAGACGGTATTATTTTCTTGCCCATTTATCTGGGTCCCCTGATTTTTATCTGGTTTGGCTACGATATTTGGCGACGCTTAGGCCGTGTTCGCCAGCACCATGCTGTCTCATCGATTGCCGACTTTATTGCCGCACGTTACGGTAAAAGCGGTACCTTGGCTTCACTGGTCACCATTTTGGCGGTGATTGCGATTATTCCGTATCTGGCACTGCAATTACGTGCGGTGGCATTAAGTACTGCGGTGATTTTAGATCAGGCCACCGATCATTTGACCACGGCCACCAACAGCGTACTGCTCCTGACCGGCATTTTGGCTTTGCTGGCCATGATGTTTGGTACACGGCAAATTGCCAATACCGAACAACATGGCGGTCTCATGCTGGCGGTCGCCTTTGAATCGTTTGTCAAGCTGTTTGCGCTGCTGTGCGTGGCGGGTTTTTTTCTGATCGAATCGCCGGCCAATGTGCGACAAGTGAGCGAAGATGTCGCCAAAACCTTTCACAATGTACAAATGTTTGGTGTACCAGAAACCTTCTGGATTCAAACGCTGCTTGCCGGACTGGCCATTATTTGTTTGCCGCGGCAGTTTCATGTGGCAGTGGTCGAATTACGTGACGAAAAACATATTCGCGGTGCGCGCCGCTGGTTTGCGGTGTATTTAATTTTAACCACCGTGGCGATTATTCCGATTGCCAGTTGGGCGCTGCATGCATCACCTAATTTTTTAACTATTCCCGATGTGGCAGTACTGTCATTGCCATTAAGCTTTAATCAGGATTGGCTCAGCTTACTGGCATTTTTGGGAGGTTTTTCGGCATCGACTGGGATGCTCTTGGTGTCGTCAGTGGCATTGTCAATCATGCTCAGTAACGATCTGATCATGCCAGCACTCTGGCGCTTAAATTTATTATCCAGACACGATAAACGCTTACCACAATTTTTAAAGCTCACCCGACGTATTTGTATTTTGGCTGTGATGCTCCTCGGGTTTTTATTTTTCCACTTTTTTAATGATATCGATCAGCTTTCAGTCTTTGGCTTACTGGCCTTTAGTGCGGTGGCACAATTTGCGCCCTCACTCATTGGAGGCTTGTACTGGCGCGGAGGAAGCCGTCAAGGCGTGTATGCCGGACTCATTGTCGGTTTTTTCATGTGGACCTATACCCTGCTTTTCCCGACAATTTTAAGAAGCCTTCCAGACGCCTATCAAGCCTTCACGCATCAAGTGCTGGTATTTGGTCCCTTTCACTTAAACCTCTTGCGCCCTGAGGCTTTGCTTGGCTTCGAATCTTTTGCACCACTGACTCACGGGGTGATCTGGTCATTGGGCCTCAACACCATTTTGTATGTCTGGATTTCCAAGATTTATCGCCCCAGTGTGGCAGAGCAGATTCAGGCGGAAAGTTTCTTTTACTACGAAACCAAGCCTTTACCATCGCATCACACCTCAACAGATATGAGCTATCTGCATCACGATGCGGCTCGGCTTAAAGTGGGTGATTTGATTACGCTGGCCAAACGCATTACCGGTGAAGGACCGACACAACAGGCCTTCAAACAGTTTTGTGAGCAAAATGATGTGCTGCTTAATCCCAACAGCGTCGCCAACGGCATGTGGTGGCGCTTCACCGAGCAGTATTTGGCGGGCACGATTGGGGCGGCATCTGCACGGACATTACTCACCACCGCCATGGTCAATAATGGACTGGCCTTGGGTCAGGTGGCCAATATTTTGGACCAAGCCTCGCAGTGGCAGCGCTTTAACCAGAATTTGCTCATGACCATGATCGATCATATGACCCAAGGCGTGAGCGTGGTCGATGAAAACATGTGTCTGGTGGCATGGAACAATCAATATTTAAAGCTGTTTGATTACCCGAAAGATCTGGTGTACGTCGGCTGTCCAATTGCCGATCTGATTCGTTATAATGCCGAACGCGGTGAATGCGGACCTGGCTCAATTGAAGAACATGTACGTAAGCGAATTCACTGGATGAAAGTGGGCAGCGCGCATGAATTTGAACGGATTCGTAAAGATGGCCGTGTCATTCAAATGCGCGGTAATCCCATCGAAGGCGGTGGCTTTGTCACCACCTTTGCCGACATTACGGCGTTTCGTGAAAATGAAGCGATTTTGGAAGCACGGGTCAGTGATCGTACCCAACAGCTTGAAACCGCTTTGGCCGAGCAACAGCTCGCACGTGAACAGGCCGACAAGGCCAATATGTCGAAAAGCCGCTTTATTGCTGCAGCCAGTCACGATCTGCTTCAGCCCATGCATGCGGCGCGTTTGTTTAGTACTGCATTAGAGCAAAGTGTGTCGCGTGAAGACGATCGTCAAACGCTCCAACAGCTTGATCGAGCGCTACATGGTGCCGAAAGCATGTTGTCGGCATTGCTCGATATTGCACGTCTTGAAGGCGGCTCATTGCAGCCTAAACGACAGTCTTACCCACTGCATGATTTATTGAGCGATCTCGAACTGCAATTTAAGTCGATTGCAGCGCAGCGTAATATTCGCCTGAATGTCCACGATGCCAAATTCTGGATCGACACCGATCCACAGTGGATTCGTCGGATTATCCAAAACTTTGTCAGTAATGCCTTACGCTACACCGCCAAGGGCCGTGTGGTGGTGGGCGTGTTACGCCATAGCACCCGATCACAGCATATCCGTATAGGGGTATGGGATACAGGCCCTGGCATTGCAGAGGAACAGCGCATCAAACTGTTTCAAGAGTTTGAACGCTGCGGCCATACTTCGCCTTGGGGTGAACAAGGCTTAGGATTGGGTCTGGCCATTGTACAGCGTATGACCAGTTTACTCGATCATCCGGTCGAGGTGTACTCCCAAATTGGTCAAGGCTCATGCTTTATCATTGAGGTACCCACCGTAGATGCACCGAAAGTAATGGCACCGCAAGCACAGGCGATTCCCCTAAAAACCAAAGCTTACCAGATTTTATGTTTAGACAATGACGAAACCATTTTGGAGGGGATGAGTACGCTGTTGTCGAAATGGGGCTATGAAGTCTTTAAAGCCACAGAACCCGAACAGGCCTACGCCTTGATTCAACAGCATAATATTCAGGTCTGGTTGATCGATCAGCATCTGAACAACCAGCAACTTGGTCTCGACTTTATTTTACAGCATCGCCAAGATCAGGTTCCGGTTGCACTGATTACCGCAGACTCCGATCCAGAGCTGCCACAGCGACTCAAAGAGCTCAATGTGATGTTACTCAAAAAGCCACTTAAACCGGCCGGATTACGGGCATGGTTATCTGGCTTGAAAATTTCATCTCCAACTCGCTAAAACGCTTGGCTCTAGCTACCCGCTTCAGGCCATTTTTTGCAAGAAATGACCTGAAGCCATGCCACATAGACGAATGGTTGGCAAAAGTGTTCAGATAGCGCGCTTTTTTTTGGCGATTGATTGATCAAATCCAGCAAAGTACGAGTGACTATGGCAAAGTCTGACCTTTTTGTAAATGAATACTGCCATAGTTAGTTACAATTCAATAAAAATTTGAAAAATATAACTTTTATCATGAAAATAGCCACTATAAAACTTTAGTCTAATATCTATTGCATTCCAAAAAACTCATAACAATGAAAAGCAGCCCACATCAACCCGATCGGTTGATCTCTTGCAGATATAAGAAAGGACATTCGTCATGATTACCTCAGATGATGCAGCTTCATTCGATCTACACAGTTCACAGCAATTTTATCGTGAATACAGTGCCAATGCCCTGTTACCCGATATCGATTGGGACGTTTTGTTTCCACACAGTAAACTCAAAGCAGAACACAAACAGGCCCTCGATACCATATACCGCAGTGTGGTGCCGCTGGCCTTACAAGTGTTTGATGAGTTACAGCTCGACGTGTTTGAACCGGCCATGTATCGCCCAAAAGGGCTCGGATTATTTGAAAAACTTGCCCAAAAAGAAGAAGATCTGCTGCAACAGCTTGAATCGGAAGGCAACATGCTAGATGAAAAAATCCGCCATCAAATGTGGAGCATGTTACTTCGTGGCGGCGCGGTCTTGGTGTTTAAAGCATGGCTTGGACGGGTCAAACACGGTCACGAAGCACTGGATATGTCGCAGTTTGATGAGTTATCGGATCTACTGTTTATCAAGACAGCACCTAAAAAGCTGGCTCAGCGCTTGAATGTCGAGATGCATGCCGAAGATGATCATATCTTTTTGATGTATGGCGACGATATCTTTCTAGACCGATTCAACAGCCTCGAAACGGCGGCTTTGTTTGTGGATTTAGGGGTGTATGACGCCACTTTTTTAAGCCTGCGCGATGACCGTGTGGCCGAGTATCTCAAACAAAAAGGTTATGTGACTCAAGATCAAATTGATGAGTTGCACTGTGCGCTCAATCCACTGTACTGTGACAACATTACCACCAAGCAAGACTGTCTGGCTTAAATTTTTGGCCATAAAAAACAGGGGATTTTCCCCTGTTTTTTACATATACACTTAAATAGTTAAAGTCTTTTGTCTTCAATATTTAGCGCATTAATCGCCAATACCGCTTGGGTACGATTTTGTACGCCCAATTTACGGAAAATAGCGGTCACATGCGCCTTAATGGTCGCTTCAGAAACATCTAGTTCATAGGCAATTTGCTTATTGAGCAAGCCTTCAGCCACCATCATTAAAACGCGAAACTGCTGCGGCGTCAGCGACTGAATACGTTCGGCCAGCTCGGTTTCATCTGCAGCGCGCGGATCGAAACTTAAATTATTAGGTAAGTTGGGCGGCAACCAGATTTCACCTTCCAGCACATGGCGGATGGCTTCGCCAATATGACTTGGATGCGCAGATTTTGGAATATAGCCCATGGCACCATGAGCAATCGCACGCTGGATAATCGAGGTCTCTTCATGTGCAGACACCACAATAATCGGCAAGGATGGATATTGCGCACGCACATGCACCAGCGCCGAAAAGCCCGATGCACCCGGTAAGTTTAAATCCAGCAATACCAGATCTGGCTCTGCTCCACTTTCTAAGCGCTCGTAAAATTCATTGACTGCTGCAGTTTCATAAATTTGAGCTTGAGGCAGACTGTATCGCACCGCCTGAATTAGGGCATGGCGAAACAGAGGATGATCATCGACGATTAAAATATTCATAAGCGAAACGAGAGATCTCTGGCGCAGTATCTTGATTTTACTCATACTGCTGGCTTTAAGGATAGAACCATATTACCCAATTTTTATATAAAATGTCGGTTAAGCCGTTAGATTTCAGTATTTTTTTCGTTTTTTCAAAATCGCTTAAAGCTTAGTGATTATTGTTATAATTTTATTGAAAATACTGAAGACCTTATCTTAAAGAAGAAAATAAAATAAATTCATAGGGTTAAAATAGCCTTTATACACCCATGAACGCATGTGCCAATATAGAAGAAAAAACGATAAGGTTTCACAATTTGATTATTTTACCTGAGGCTGGAAATACCGATTAATAGGATCAATCGTTTTATTTGCTACTTAGGTTGATCATGCCACAACATTCAAACACTCAAAAACCACTCAATATTGTTGCCGTTTCTGGCGGTTTAAATCATCCATCTAAAACTGAAGCACTGGTTCAAGAAATTCTAAATGAGCTGGCCGATGCAACCCCGATTCAGGTGCATTTTATTAAGTTTAGCGAAATCGGTCATTTGCTTGGTGGTGCGATTTACCGTAACCAGCTTCCCCAGCGCGTGCAAGACGATCTCGCCAAGGTTGAAGCAGCCGATGCCTTGATTGTAGGTACGCCGGTATACCGTGCATCTTTTACTGGCTTGTTCAAGCATTTTTTTGATTTCGTTGAACAAACCGCGCTGGTCGATGTCCCTGTTTTGCTGGCAGCCTCAGGTGGTAGTGACCGCCATGCCCTCGTACTTGAACATCAGCTACGCCCATTGTTTAGCTTTTTCCAAGCCCAAACACTGCCAATTGGCGTCTACGCCACCGATCGCGACTTTGCGAAAGACTATAGCATTCAAAGTGATTTACTTCGTGACCGTATCACGTTGGCTGTGGCACGTGCATTGCCTATTTTGGAATGGGCACCTGCCAAAGGTCAGCGCGCCGAGGTGGTCAAAGACAAAACAGCTCAGGCCAACCAAAATCTGGGCATCAACAGACAGATCGAGCAGGCCGAAGTTTTGCCATCGGCTGCGGTTCCCAATCTGGACGCTGCCGAATCTCGCTTGCATCCTAAAAATTTAAAAAGCAACGTGGCCTAAGCCGTACCGTTTATGAGAAGGAGTTTTGCCATGAGTCAATCAACTGCACCCATCAAATTTGCGTACTGGGTCCCCAATGTCAGTGGTGGACTCGTGGTCAGCAATATCGAACAACGAACTGACTGGAGCTACGAATACAACATTAAACTGGCTCAGGCCGCAGAAGCAAATGGCTTTGAATATGCCCTGACCCAAATTCGCTTTACTGCGGGCTACGGCGCAGAGTATCAGCATGAATCGGTGAGCTTTAGTCATGCCTTATTGGCCAAAACCGAAAAGCTTAAAGTAATTGCGGCCATATTACCCGGCCCATGGAAACCCGTACTGGCAGCCAAACAACTGGCGACCATTGACTATCTCACACAGGGGCGTATTGCCATCAATGTGGTGAGTGGCTGGTTTAAAGGTGAATTTGATGCCATTGGCGAGCCATGGCCCGAGCACGATCAGCGCTATGCACGCTCGGAGGAATTTATCCGCAGCCTAAAGGGCATTTGGACACAAGACAATTTTAGTTTTGACGGCAAGTACTATCAGTTTCAAAACTATACCTTAAAGCCAAAACCGCTACAGCAACCGCATATCGAAGTCTTTCAAGGAGGCAGCTCACGGGCAGCACGTGACATGGCCTCCCGGGTATCGGACTGGTATTTTACCAACGGCAATAGCGTTGAGGAAATTCAAAAACAAGTACACGATATTCGCAGCAAAGCCAAGGCCAACCAGCATCAGGTTAAAATTGGAGTAAATGCCTTTATTATTGCCCGAGATACAGAACAAGAAGCGCAAGCCGTATTACAGTCAATTATTGATCAGGCCAATACCGAAGCGGTACATGCCTTTGGCGATGCCACACGTCAGGCGGGAGCAGCCAGCCCCGAAGGTGAAGGAAACTGGGCCAAGTCGACCTTCGAAGATTTAGTGCAGTATAACGATGGCTTTAAAACCAATCTGATTGGAACACCACAGCAAATCGCAGAACGCATTGTTGCCTTGAAACATGTGGGGGTTGATCTGATTTTGTCTGGGTTTTTACATTTTATCGAAGAGGTCGAGTATTTCGGGCAGCATGTGTTGCCACTGGTACGCGAACTGGAGCAGCAGCAGGCAATCACCGCCAAATCTGCTTAAGGAGAAATTATAATAATAACGTGGTGGTACACACATCTTTACCCTGAGACTCGGCTCGGGGTATTTTTTTATTTTAAAAATGCTGTGACGCAATCATTCGTCAAATCACAATAACTCATGAGATAACGAAGCCCAACAATTTTACCTCAATCTGACATGGTATCGAGGGATATTCCCATTTAAGCTAAAAACATCGCATCATCAAAACGAGAATAAACCATGAAACAAGCGTTGCTGATCATTGATGTACAAAATGACTATTTTGAAGGTGGTGCAATGACACTGGTGGGCCCAGACCAAGCGCTCAGCCAGATTAATCGCCTTGAAACATACTTTGTCGAGCAGAATTTACCCGTTATTTATATTCAGCATATCAACCCGCCAGAAGCCACTTTTTTTCGGCCCAATACATCTGGAGTCGAGTTACATGCTGGGCTCAAGCGCCAAGCTCATGCGATTGTCATTCCCAAAAACAAACCGAACAGTTTTTTAAATACCTCACTAGAAGACACCTTAAAAACCTTGGAGATTGAACAGTTGGTTATTACTGGCATGATGACGCACATGTGTATCGACTCCAGTACCCGTGCCGCAGCAGAGCGTGGCTATCAGCCAATTTTAATTGCCGATGCAACAGCAACACGCGATTTAACCTTTGAGGGTCACACCACACCCGCCGATGCCGTACAACATGCGTTTTTAAGTGCACTCACCACCTTTGCCGATGTTCAAAGCACCGCGGCTTTTTTACAGGCGCACGCTGCAACCTGAGATTCAACACCAAAGGTCATGGTTAGGAATAAAAACTGGGATGCGGAACTTTGCCAGTTAATACCCACTCCCCGACCTCTTGATATTTGTAATCGATCGGATCGTGCAAGGTTTGGGTTCTTACATTTCGCCAGAAGCGATCCAGATTCAGCGCTGCTGTAGTCGCTCTGGCACCCATCACCTGAAACATATCTTGTGTGAGCATCAGCCCCGTGCGAGTCGCTGCAATTTTCGCTGTGGCCACCGCCACCGATACCTCACCCCGTTGCTGAGCGCTCAAGTCTAGCCCTTCGTTCCACGCGTTTTGTAAGAGCGTACGGGCTTTGTTGGTCAGTAAGCGGACACTTTCAAGTTGCACGTAAAATTCGGCAAAATGCTTTTGAATATAGGGGTCATCTACACTTTGCGTTGCGCTTGACGTGGCCCATGCTTTTTGATGTTGCACCGCCTGATGTGCGACTTTAAAAGCGCCCTCTGCGACGCCCAAAAACAAATGCACAAAAATCAGCTGCGCAATTAAAGGCCTCAGGCTCGAATACGGTGTACTCAGTGGCCCGGGGTTGAGCAGTAATTCATGCTTTAAAATCTTGACCTGTTCAAAATGAGTGGTGCCGCTGTCGGTCTGGCGCTGTCCCATGTTATTCCAGTCGCCTAAAAAACGAATGCCGTCACGTTGCGTGGGCACCACCGCGATCAGCAGTTTATCCTCTTGGGTATAACCCGAGCAAAGCAGCATGTCTGAATCGATTGAACCCGAACAAAAGCTTTTTTCACCCTGAAAAATAAAAGTATCGTCGTTGAGCTGTTGCACCTGCGTACGCCGATCTAGCGGATTCAGTGCATTACCCCAAAAAAGCTGTTGCTGGGCCGTCTGGCGAAACCAGCTCTCATACTGCTCGGGCTGGGCAAAAAGCTGAACCGTGGCAATCAGTAAGTGATGAAAACCATAGACATGCGCCAGAGAACTATCGACTTGTGCAATCAGTTGAATGGTCTTAAAAATTGTTTCCCAGTCGGCTCCCTGTCCACCATATGCTTTGGGAATTGAGAGCGAGAGTAATCCGCTGGTCCGAATCAAATCACGCTCAACTTTGGCCGTGCCCCCTTGCTTGTCCCGTACGGCTGCGGTTTTTTCAAACGCTGCCGCCAAGCTTTGAGCTTGTGCCAAGGGATCAAATGTCTGTGCAAAATAAGGTTGATTCATGCGCAAATCCGAAGGACCAAAACAAGGTCTAAGCCTAGCAAATCTCTGCCCGCTGCTTTATGCAAATTTAGGCATAGCTTTGCTTAAAACAATAAAATAAAAACACCTCCTGCTCACTTAAGCAGGAGATGCTGTCAGTACTTAAGTGGCTGCTTTCGACGCTGGGTATACCGTATGAATCAGATGTTCAACCACGGCGGGATCTGCCAAGGTGGAGGTATCGCCCAAGCTATCTAGCTCATTTGCCGCAATTTTTCTTAAAATGCGCCGCATGATTTTTCCAGAGCGAGTTTTGGGCAAAGCAGGTGCCCAGTGCAGCGCATCTGGGGTGGCAATCGGTCCCAGTATTTTTCGCACCCACTGTACCAGCTCTTGACGTAATTCTTCAGACTCTTCCACACCTGCCTGTAGCGTCACAAAGGTACAAATGCCTTGCCCTTTAATGTCATGCGGCATACCCACCACCGCAGCCTCAGCCACATGCGGATGCGCAACCAGTGCACTTTCGATCTCGGCTGTACCTAAGCGGTGTCCCGAAATATTCAACACGTCATCGACTCGTCCGGTAATCCAGTAATAACCGTCTTCATCACGACGTGCACCATCGCCGGTAAAGTAACGCCCGGGAAAGGTCGAGAAATAAGCTTCAATAAACCGTTTCGGATCACCCCAGATGGTTCGCATCTGTCCCGGCCAAGCATCTTTAATCACAAGATTGCCTTCGGCAGCACCTTCAATTTCATGTCCGTCACCATCGACCAGTGCAGGTTGCACACCAAAAAATGGACGTGTAGCCGAGCCCGGTTTTAGGTCGGTTGCACCCGGAAGTGGTGCAATCAAAATTCCGCCAGTTTCGGTTTGCCACCAAGTATCAACCACCGGACAGCGTCCCTCTCCCACCACGTTGTAATACCACGACCATGCTTCCGGATTAATCGGCTCACCCACCGTGCCCAGCAGTCGTAAACTGCTCCGATCACTTTCACGTACATAGGCGTCGCCTTCACGCATCATGGAGCGTATTGCCGTTGGGGCAGTATATAAAATGGTGACCTTGTGCTTATCGATAATATGTCCAATTCTGGCCCACGTCGGATATTGCGGTACACCTTCAAACATCAGCGTACTGGTACCATTCGACAGTGGCCCGTAAATCAGGTAACTGTGCCCCGTGATCCAGCCCACATCGGCAGTACACCAATACACATCATCTTGCTTGATATCAAAAACTTCTCTAAATGTGGTGGTGGCGTACACCAAGTAGCCACCTGTGGTATGCAGTACACCTTTGGGTTTACCCGTCGAGCCAGAGGTATACAAAATAAATAACGGATCTTCTGCATTCATGGGTTCGGGTGGACACACATCATTCACTTCGGTAATCACCACGTGATACCAAAGATCACGCCCCTCTTGAAAGCGAACCGGATTACCTGTGCGATGAACCACGATCACATGCTCAACCGACTCGGTTCCCTTAACTTTTAGGGCTTCATCGACACTTTCTTTTAATGGCAGTAACTTACCGCCACGCATACCGGCATCGGCAGTGATCACCAGTTTAGCCTGACAATCTTCTATCCTGCTGGCGAGCGAATCGGGTGAAAAACCACCAAATACCACACAATGCACCGCACCAATCCGTGCACAGGCCAACATGGCGATCGCCGCTTCAGACACCATTGGCATATACAACACCACACGGTCGCCCTTTTCGATGCCATATTTTTTTAGCACGTTGGCAAAACGGCACACCTCTTCATACAGCTCTTTGAAGGAAATAATTTTATGCCGTGATGGATGATCGCCTTCCCATATGATGGCAGGCTTGTGTGGATGTGTTTTAAGATGTCGATCCAGACAGTTGGCGCATACATTTAATTGCCCGTCGGCAAACCATTCGATTTTAAAATCATCGGCCGCGTAATTGGTATTTTTAACTTGTGTAAATGGCTTGATCCAATCAACATTGCGGGCTTCTTCTGCCCAGAATCCATCAGGGTCATCGATTGATTGCTGATAGCGCGCCAAATAATCGGCTTCAATGGTTCGGGCTGTTTTTTTAAACTCTTCTGGTACTGGATAGATTTCATTCATAGTATCACTTCCTTGATTTTTAGGCCCCATCACGAGGCTTTTTTAACCGACACTGTGTTTGATCTTTTTTTGTTGTTGCTGAAGCAGTATCCACACACGTGGTTGGGCCTGACAATACGCATTTGGTCGTATATTTTTCAACCTATCAGATTCGAAACAATTTAAACACCCAAAGACTCAACATTTTTTGTATGTTGGTTGTAGTATTTCTTGAAGACATTCATACGATTGCCTGTATCCGCATCTATCTTGACGTTTCAGGCAGCGCTTCAACAGGAGGGTGATATGCATTCTACCTCAACCGATCATTCCGACTGGTCATCACACCCTGCACGCCGTAACGATCATCCCTTCTCGACTCGAGGACGCTTTAATCGTTTAAGCTACTTGGGCTGGTATGGTTTCTTTAATTTGTTACCCATTGCATTGCTGTTATTGCTTCACTTCGGCTTGGGTGTAATTCGTCTTGATTTCGGAACACTGTACGATCATGGGTTTGCATTATGGCTCGATGGCTCGGGGTGGTTGCTGCTCGCTGGCACGTTGTTATTTATCTATCTTCATCTGCTCCTCATCATTCGACGCTTACACGACACCAATCATTCTGGCTGGTGGAGCCTGCTGTTTTTACTGCCTGTGATTCAATGGATTTTATTGCTGTATTTACTGATCGCGCCGGGTTCATCTGGGGTAAATGATTATGGTCCACCCCGACCTTCTCATTTTTTAGAAAAGCTCATGGGATGGTTGGTCGTGTTGATGTTTGTGATGAGCATTTTGGTTTTTGGACAAGCCATGCACTTTATGATGAGTACTGGCAATATCGATTTACAGCATTTGATGCTTAAACCACACACTGATTATTTCTAAACAAAATATGTGAAAGGTTGAGCGAATATACAGTTCATACTACACTTTCGCATTACGTTTCTCTTAACTTTTATCACATCAGGAATTCGAGTGTCTGAAGAAAATAAACTAGATCAGGTCGCATCAGATACAGCGATGCTATTGCAACAAGCGGGGCAAAAAACCACTCAATCCGTTCTACAGCATACCGAGAAATACCATGAAACTTATACTGCAATTGATAAAATTGTAGATAGTTTTTGGGAGCGTATTCCTTATTTATGTATCGCGCTCGTCGTATTTTTAGTTTTCTGGTTGTTGACCAAAGTCTTTAAACTATTCGTTGATAAAACCCTGACCAATCGTAGTTATACCCGTCAAAATTTGGTCTTGGTTCTGCATCGTGTTGGATCTGTCCTCATCTTGTTTATCGGTTTTCTGATTGCACTGGTGATTGCGATTCCGGGATTCACACCAGGCCAGCTCATGAGCGCACTCGGTATCGGTTCGGTGGCAATTGGTTTTGCATTTAAAGATATTTTCCAAAACCTGTTATCTGGCGTACTGATTTTACTGGGTGAACCGTTTCGTATTGGCGATGACATTGTTGTCAACGGAATGGAAGGTACAGTTGAAGATATCCAGATTCGCGCAACCTTTATTCGTTCCTACGATGGGCGCCGCATTGTGATTCCAAATGCCACGGTATACACCAGTGCCATTACCGTAAATACCGCCTATCAGCGCCGGCGCTGTGAATTTGTGGTTGGAATCGGTTATGACGACGATGAACAACAAGCCAAAAGTATTATTTTGAATATTTTGGACAACAATCGTAATGTCCTCAGCCAGCCGGCATTTAGTGTGAATGTGACAGCGCTGGCCGATTTTTCGGTCAACCTCACGGTGCGTTGGTGGATTGATACCACTGAAACCAATATTTCGGCTTCAGTGAGTGAAATTCAGACTGAAGTGAAACGTGCTTTTAATCAGGAAGGTATTAATATTCCTTATCCGGTACAAGAAGTAAAAGTACATAAAGAGTCGACCGCAGCATTGCCACATACTGCCTCAGCGCCTACCGACTCAGCTAAACAGTCGACCTAACACGTAAGATACTGCGGTTTCGGTTCGCAAAATACGGCTGCCTAACTGATACGTCTGGCAGCCGTTTTTTTGCATCAGTTCGACTTCATATGGAATAAAGCCACCCTCGGGGCCAATAATGAGTGAACAGCCGTGTGAAATATTAATCGGCATGGTTTGTGCGCTATACGGATGCGCCACGTAGGCTGGACGTTCTGGTTGAATCATGCTCGGTAAAATATCTTCTACAAACGGTTTGAAGCGTTTGTAGAGCTGAATGTCTGGAGCAATTGTATCGCCGGCCTGTTCCAGCCCCAGTTGTACATAATCATCAAGCTGTTGTAAAAATGGCGTTTGCCAGTAACTCTTATCCACCCGATAGCTGTGAATCAGGCAAATTCGCTCAACACCAAGTGTGACGCTGTCCATGATTAAACGGCGTAGCACTTTGGGCCGTGGCAGTGCCAGAATCAGCGTGACCGGAAGTTTTTTAGGACACACTTCTTGCTGTAGCGGCATCACCTCAATAGATTGCGCTGTGATTGTCATTACTCGGGTGAGGTAGCGTGCCTGCCCCAGTATCCCGACTTTGAGCGTATCTCCCACTTGCAGGTTCAGTTGCTCGCGCAAATGCATGACCTGACGCGGTGCATGAATTTGCCATGGCCCAGAGAGATTTTCTTGTGGTGGAATCAAAACCAGATTCATGTGATATATCCATCGAGCAGCGCAATATGGCGATCCAGCGCGCCCTGATTACGGGCTAAAATGGTTTGCGCATGTTGAGCACGTGCCGCGGCTTGCGCAGATGCGTTGGCATAGCTGAGTAAATACTCGACTGCCTGAAGCGCATCTGGAGCAACATCAATCGCTGCTGCCTCGACAAACTCATCTACAATGGTTTGAAAATTGAAATAACGTGGCCCAATCACCACCGGACAATCCAGTGCCATAGGTTCTAAAATATTATGACCACCGCCGGGCGTATTCAGTGATCCCCCAACAAAAGCAACCTGTGCCAGTGCATACCACAGCCACAATTCGCCCATACTATCGGCCAGATAAACCTGCGTTTCGGGCATGATGGGTTCGGCAAGACTGCGCCGTGAGGTATTTAAGCCCAGATCCTGACTCACACAAAAAACCTCATCAAAACGTTCGGGATGGCGTGGCACTACAATACAAAGTAGCGCAGGATCATGATTTAGATGCGTTTTGAGAGCAGTCAAAAGCTGCTGTTCTTCGGGTGCATGAGTACTGGCAAGCACCATTATTTTACGTGTGCCGAGTTGCCACTGCTGCACTAGAGATGCCGCTTGCAACCCTACCGCTTCGGGTGCATGAATATCAAATTTGATATTTCCCACCACTTGGGATTTATCTGCGGCTAGGCCCAACGAAATATAACGCTGCTGAGTATTCTGGTCTTGCGCCAGTAATGCGCTCAGATTGTTCAACATCCCTCGGGTAAGACCCGCCACACGGGCATAACCCCGTGCGGATTTTTCCGACAGGCGCGCATTGATTAAGATTCGGGCTATTCCATGTTGTGCGGCCTGATCAATCAAATTGGGCCACAGTTCAGTTTCGACCAAGATTAGTATTTTAGGCTGATAACGCGCAAAAAATTCACGCAGTAAATGCACCTGATCGACTGGTAGATAAACTGCTTGAAAACGATCCTGATAGGGCGGTTTTAAAAAAAGCGTCTTGGCACGTGCTTGACCCGTTTTGGTGGTATTGGTGACCAACACCGGATGACCCGCTTTTAGATAATATTCGATAAGTGGCTGTGCTGCATTGGTCTCACCGACTGAGACTGCATGAAACCAGATGGCATGACGATGTTGAGGAGGCTGAAATGGACCAAAACGTTCACAACATTCTTGCTGGTATGCTGCGTCACTCTGGGCACGTTTACGGATTCGCCAACGATACAAAGGTTTGAGTAAAACCAAGGCCGCGTTGTACCACAATGGAGTCGCCAATACATCTGTCTCAATACATATTCGATGGGCAGAATATAGCAGAGCGCCATACATTTGTTAATGTGGTGTATTTCAAAATGTATGCTGCTTATTTTGCTGTAGTCAATTTATTTTAGCAGTCTTAAAAACGTCTTGAAATCAGTAAGCCATGCTGTAAGAAATAACCAATTCAGATCAAATCAACTCTATTTTTGAGTCATATTTTTGAACCTAAATAATGCAACTCAATATAAATGCATCATATTGTTCAACAATATCAATTTTATTAAAACACAAATGATTGATTTTTAAAATAAAAAATATTGGTACGTTTCATGCTAAGTATAAATAACCATATTGTTGAACAATATTTTTTATCTACATTGAGTCAAACAAGCTTTAACACCCGGGGGAAGTATGCAATTCGATTGGCACTATACTTTAGATCAGTTGTGGAATATTTCCTTTTGGAAGGCAAGTTTACTGGTTGTTGAGCTGAGTATTTTAGTTTGGATTATCGGAATTATTCTGGGTTTTATGCTGGCCTTAGCAAAGCAGGCACGTCATCCTGTCATAGCTCAAAGTTCTACATTATATATCTGGTTTTTTAGAAGTTTGCCTTTACTCGTACTTCTAGTTTTTACTTTTAATTTACCTCAAATTTATCCTTCAACCAGTGTGCTTCTTTCTTCTCCTTTTTTTGCTGGCTTAATCGCAATGGTAATCAGTGAAGCCGCATATATTGCAGAAATTCATCGCTCAGGTTTAAACGCCGTACATAAAGGGCAAATTGAAGCAGGCAAGGCATTAGGGCTACGATATTCAGGCATTCAATTTCATATTGTTATTCCTCAGGCATTTCGAGTCAGTCTCCCCTCTTTAGGTAATGAATTTATTACCATTGTGAAATTAACTTCTTTGGTTTCAGTAATTTCTTTGACCGAAATTTTGTTGGTTGGTCAACGCCTATATACCCAAAACTTTTTAGTCATGGAAACCATGGTCGTCGTGGCATTTTATTACGTACTCATCGTCACTGTATTTAGTTGGATCATGAGTCGGATTGAAAAACGATTTGATGTCACACATCGTAAGCCTGGCCTGTTACATGCTGATGATCCTCTGAATCATTTGGCAAATGTACCCGAAAGTGCCATAAAAAAACGCAAAAATATTGAGGTAGATCATATTGGTGAATATGCCCTAGAGGCACGTAATATCCATAAGGCGTATGATCAGCATGACGTTTTAAAAGGTATCAATTTAAATGTTCGATGGGGTGAAGTCATTTCCATCATAGGACCTTCAGGTTCTGGTAAAACTACTTTTATCCGCACATTGAATGGTTTAGAGAGCTTGACCTGTGGTGAAGTCAACTTAATGGGGCATCCATTTTTATCTAGCCAGATTTCACCAGAAAAGAATAAAAATTATAAACAGCAAATTGTTCATATCGGAATGGTCTTCCAAAACTTCAATTTATTTCCTCATAAAAGCGTACTTGAAAATGTCATGTTAGCACCCTTGTATCACAAATATGACAGTGTATTAGCAACCAAAATTACAGCACTTGCCATGCTAGAAAAAGTAGGCATGAAACAACATGCCAACAAATTTCCGCATCAGTTATCTGGCGGTCAACAGCAACGCGTTGCTATCGCTCGGGCACTTGCAATGCATCCATCCGTGATCTTGTTTGATGAACCAACGTCTGCTTTAGATCCAGAATTGGTCAATGAAGTTCTCAAAGTGATTGAACAACTTGCTCAAGAAGGAATGACCATGCTGATTGTGACTCACGAAATGAATTTTGCATTTAAAGTCTCAGATCGTGTGGTGTTTATGGAAAACGGCCATGTGGTTGCAGATGATCATCCTCAAGAACTTTTAGTGAGTCAGAATAAACGGTTACAGCGTTTTATTGGCAAAGATCAGGAATAAGAAACATGCAAAATATAACTGGGTTAAGTCGAGCAAATATCGTAACACAACAAATTCGTGAAGATATTATTCGAGGTGATCTAATCCCCGACATGGCACTTATAGAAAGTGAAATGGTACTTAAATATCAAGTTTCACGAAATACATTAAGAGAAGCCCTACACCAATTACAGTCAGATGGTTTAACCACATATGTGCGTCATAAAGGTGTATTTGTTCGTCGACTAGAAAAAACCGATATCCGTGAGATTTTTCAAGCCAGAAGATTATTGGAATTAAATGCAATTCACGCTTTAAAAAATCATAAAATTGAGTTAATTCAGTTGCTTGAATCTGATATTGATATGGCTAGAGATGCTTACCAACAAGAAAACTGGCAAATGGTTGCAACCATGAGTTTAAGGTTTCACCAACATCTTGTAAGTGCACTCAACAATCGACTGATCTCTGATTTTTTCCAAAATATTTTAGCGCAATTACGTCTGGTATTTGCGTTGTCTTCCGATGAAGCAACATTCCAGCGACCATGGCTCCAAAAAGACCGAAAGATTTTTGACTTGTTAGTAACACAAAAATTCGACGCAGCTTATGAGGCCTTAGAGCTTTATCTCATGGAGTCAGAAAAAAACATTCTACAGCTCGACCAGCCAACAAAGTACTGACCCGATTCAAATGTCAGATCAATTTATTGAATACCCTTATAGAGGAATATGATGATGTATCAAGATTATCCAGCAGCTTATCAAAGTTCTGCCGATTCAATTTTAGAAGTGAATAAACCATTTTACGATCAGATTCGTGAGGCAAAAGATCAGCGAGTTCTGGTCGAATCTTTTGAAATACCGATCCGTTCAGGTTTTGCCTGGAAAGTAAAAGCGGGACAAGTCTTTCGGGTGACGGCTCCTCATGGACCGCAGGTAGGTGATTTCAATATCTGGAATGCGCATGATCCCCGTGAGAGATTGTGGGCTTCACGTACACGTCAACTACAAGGATCACATGTCAGCATCTATGATCGCTTATGGTCAACGCTTCCTTTTATGCGTCCTTTGGTCACGATCACAGACGATACATTAAGAGATTATGGAATTGATGAACATGGTGGACGCATCCATGATTTATTAGGTACACGTTGTGACCCTTATATTAATCGATTATTGACAGGCAAAGATTTTGATCATCATTGCCACTCCAACCTGACTCGCGCGATATTGCCACATGGCTTAACTGAATTTGATGTACATGATGTGCTTAATATTTTTCAAGTCACTGGACTCAATCATGAAAGTAAATATTTTATGAAAGCGAGCCCAGCCAAAGCAGGCGATTATCTTGAATTTTTTGCAGAAATTGATCTACTTTGTGCATTATCTACTTGCCCAGGTGGAGATCTTTCTCTTGAAATGTGGGGTCCTAATGCACAAGATCCAATTTCAGTTTGTCGTCCATTAGGTGTTGAAATCTATGACTTAAATCCTGAACTTATCCGAGACTGGCAATCTCCGCAATGTTCGCCTTATCAAGGACAGCATGGTTTAACACTTAAAAATTCGATGTAATCCAAGTGAGATAAAGTCATGTTAAACATAACTTCCAAACTTCTTCATGCTGTTAGTCTTGTCGTCTTAACCGGTTCGATAGTCGCCTGCTCATCTTCTGACAATAATCCAAAAAATAACTCTACGTCAAAAGGGCAAAAGCAAACATTGCGTGTTGGATCGGATCTTACTTATCCACCCTTTGCATATTTTAAAGACAATCAACCAGCAGGTTTTGACATTGAATTTGTCAAATTATTAACCCAATCCACCCAATTTCAACCCGAGTTTGTGGATACGCGCTTTGCCAACCTCATTCCTGGCTTGAATAGCAAAAAATTTGAGGTGATTGCTTCTGCTTTATATATTACGCCTGAACGTGAGAAACAGGTTAATTTTATTCCCTATGCTAAAGTCGGTGGCGTCTTGATAGCCAGATTAAATGAAAACTTTTCACCTGAGCGACCTGAAGAGTTATGCGGCAAAATAGTCGGATCGATTAAAGGGGCATCATGGATTCCAAGATTGGAAAAAGTCTCTCAAGAGTATTGTTTGGTACATCACAAAGAGCCAATCCGTATTCGTGAATTTGAAACCTCACCAGAAGCGCTTCAGTCATTATTGTCTAAATCTACGGATGTACAATTTGAAAATTCAGTTGTGGCTAAGAATCTGATTGAGAAAGTAAAAAATAAGACTTTCATTTCATCAAAAGATATTTTATATCCCGAAGTAATTGGATTGGCAATCCGTAAAGATGATAAAGCGACGTTCGAAGTTCTATCAAACGCACTACAGGAATTAAAGAAACATGATGCTTATCAGAAGTTACTTGATCAAAATGGGTTGGAAGTACCTAGTTCCTAAGCCCCATCAATATATGGCTGAGTAAAATAACTGTGAGTACTAGTATCTCCACCGACACCAAGATTTTAGTATAACTATTCTTTTAATCGCTTATAGGGTTTTTGTCATTCATGGCTGTATGAGATCAGGCACAATTATAAAATGTCTCTTGTTCAGCCAGCTTGGTCTTTTAAGCCACATCATCGGTAGTCTAATGGCTAATAGCAATAAAATTATAGCTCTAACTCACCGTATGATTTCATTGGACTATTATAACTTTAAACTAAGCCTATTTTCTCCTTTAAACTAATAAATCTCTTTACAACGATAAAAATTACCTTGAAAAAATTTTATAATGCTATATTCCCCCTACTGAATCAGTAACGATGAGCTAGACAGGGCGGATCAAATATGAGGTGCGACAGATTTAAAAGCCTGATGACTCTAATCTTTCTCTTTTTTAAGTCGATCCGTATCCGATATTCAGGTTATTTACTCTTTCAATTCAAAATTAATAATTTTTAAAATATATTCCCAATGAACATGTGAATCTATAGTCGAATTATCAACCTTATTTTGCATGGTCATTCCATCTAGAATAAAAATAAATATATCACTCATAGATGAATTATGTATTTGCATTTTCTCTAGAATTATTGAAATTGTTTCATGCAACCATCTTCTATACTCAATAATCGGTTCAATAACTGACGGATATTTTGCAAATGTATCCAACATAGCTTTTTGAAACATACATCCACAAAAGTCGTCTGAATTAAACCAATCGATATGCCAATCATAAATTTTTTTTAATTGAGCCAAAGGTTGATCTTGATTTTCAAGCTCTAATAGTATTTTAGATTTTAAACTTGAAGACCTAAACAATAAACATTCATAAATCAGACTTTCTTTCGAAGGAAAGTACTTATAAAAAGTCATTTTTGCAACATTAGATTCTTCAATAATTCTATCAATACCAATAGTAGAGTAATTATAGGTATCAAATAAACTTAATGCAGTTTCTAAAATCTGATCTTTCTTAGACATTAATTTTAACCTTTCAATACTAGTCAGTTTTGAATTTAATTCCTTGGATTATATAGAAAATTACATTGTTTTAAAACAACTTTTATTTCATACAAAGTATAAGATTTTTTTGTTAATAATTATCAATATTATTTAAGAAAGTGCGGTTTAACTTCATTCGATATTCCCCCGATGAGAAGTAATAAGTACAACAAGATAATTTGTAAATTTTGTCTTGTTTTGGTTGTAAATTTAAGCGATATTACTCATGACGTTAACTGTAAAATTATTGACTTAAGACTAAAGAGATGGTTATGCCTCAGAACTCAATTAATTTGGATGATCCTAGACAAAATGCTATTTTGAGTATGAAAGAGTCGATTCCTGCAACATTATGGGATAATAATACTAATTTTCTTAAGTCTCTTCGTGATCAAATCACAAATCATCGAGTTTCTAATCATCCTGCAATTCAAATCTTAAAAAGTGGCCAGCTCAACATTGAGCAGTTAAAACATGTTCACTTAGAATATCGCCATGCAATTGTTCAGATTTTTACAGATGCATTACTCATGGCACAATTTCAGTCTAAGCAATTAGAGCCTTTATTGAACTCTGGTTCTAAAATGGCAGCAAGATTCTTATTGAGCTTAAATGTATTAGATGAATTCGGTTTTAAACCAGGTTTAAGTCAAAGTGGATATTATATTGGACATCCTGACCATGCGCATTATCCACTTTATGAACAACTTCTAGATTCTCTAGATATAACTGAAGACGATAGAAACAGTTATGTGCCATCAACTATTTCTGATCAAGTAAGACGCTATCTTGAAGATACATATGATTGCTATTTATCTGTAACAGCATTACTCGCAGTTGCTGAAGAAGAAGTTATCTTATTTAGTCCAGCACTGCGTGAAGCGGTGAAAGCAATTGGTAGATCTGTTGATAGTGGCTATTATTATGTTCATGGGGTATCTGATGATGAGTTCGCTGAAGCTGCGGACGATGATCACGAAGATGATTTATGGTTTATTTTAACTCAGGCATGCTCTGAGGAAAATTATGAATACCTGTCTAAAATATGTACTGAATATTGTGAATTATGGTGCAAATTCTGGGATTATCAAATGAAAAACTGGGGCTACAATATTTGAGTTTATTATCCAAAAATCAATTAGATTCTTACAAAGAATTGGGCATAAATTTAGATTTATGCCCAATTCTTTCAAAATGTATTCTTCACCAAAACCAGCATTTTTACCAAACAATAGATTATTGAAAGACGGGGAACAAAGTTATCAGTTGAGTTATTACACCAAACTTACCACTCTAAACCTTCATTTTTTTAATCTAAGATTTATCCGTGATTCAAGTTAGACCTACACCATCAAGCACTATGGTCGAGTGAATCTTTGTCGGTTTGATAGTCTAAATAAGATCGTTGAATTTGGATATGATCAGCAATGTGTTTTGCATCGTACCAGACTCCCCAAATAAAGCTCGAACCTCGACCTGTCAGATAAGGTAACCCCAGAAAGTAAACACCACGCTCATCAGAAATACCCTGCTTGTGTACAGGCCGACCTTGATCATTGAAAGTATTGACTTGTAGCCAGTCATAATCCAGACCAAACCCCGATGCCCAAATCACGGTTGTAATACTGGCTTCTTTCAGGTCAAGTTCCAGAATAGGATCAGTTACACATGATGGATCTGGAAGAATCTCACGGGCATGATGCTCTAAAGGTAGATTCAGCTCATTTTGACGTACATATTCATCAGCACTGTCTAAAAATTTAAGCAGCGTTTGATCGCCATCTTTTAGATTTTGCTGTAAATCATTTTTAAAATAAATTTTATCGCCTTCAAAAGATTGAGTCATACCCAATAAAGTAATTCCCTCATTTGCCAATAGGCGAAAGTCAATATTGACTCCCCCTCGAGCACCACTTACAGCTAGACCTTTCAGCGGACTATTATCGGGTTTCATATAATCCCAGCCGCCTAATACCCCTAACCACCAGACATTATCACGATTACGATAATGACGTGGCGGACGCTCGTGTGGTCCAACAGATAAATAAACTTTTCGGCCAGAACGATTGATTTCATCTGCAATTTGTACACCAGAAGAACCTGAACCAATGACCAATACATTTCCTTCTGGCAAGTCCTGTGGATTACGATATTGATCGGAATGAATTTGATAAAAATCAGGCTGTTTGGGTGCAATTGACGGAATAATTGCTTTTTGGAAAGCACCTGTTGCCACCACAATACGCTGGGTTTGAATCACGCCTTGAGTGGTTTCGACAGTAAATCCTTTTTTATGCTTATTTTTATAGGCTCTAGTGACTTCAACTCCCGTTTCAATCGGTGCACTAAATTGCTTTGCATATTTCTCAAAATATTCAGCAACTTGGTCATGATGAATAAAACTATCCTGATCGGCATCAAAGGTCATATTTGGAAAACGATCATGCCAGCATGGACCATTGGCAACTAATGAGTCCCAGCGTCTACTTCTCCACGCTTCTGCGATACGATTCTTTTCAATGACAAGATGGGAAATCCCTAATGCTGTTAGATGCTCGCTCATGGCAACGCCTGCTTGACCTGCACCAACCACGACAGTATCAACTTGAATATGATCTAATTTCATCTTTGCGTTCCTTTACAAGATAGCTCTTTTGATTACCTTGTATTGTTTTTAAATGCAGCTTCACTTTTCCATCAAACACCTTGATGAAATGTATAAGAAACTAACTACGATGATTTCAATATAATAAGCTGCTGCCTAAAGTGAAAATCATATAAGCAGAACGTTTGAATCGAAAAAAACGAATTAATCTATCTCATTAAATTAAATCGATGAGATGTTTAGTCGCTCGATTTTCTGATTAACTCTATGCGACCCGATTCATACTTATAGCTGGGCTATAGAACTCAGGTTTTCATAAAGATTCATACCGTATCAGTTAGATTAAGTATTCAATATGCTTGGGATTAAGTAAAAAAATGCATTGGAACTGAATAATATATTTATAAAATTTAGTTAGCTATTTAAGTATGAATTTTAATCGGACTATTGTGATCTCTTCACCTATTTAAATAAATCATTTTCAATATAAATACGAAAACCAATCTCAATAAAAAATAAGATTGGCTATATGCAGAGAAGTAGACTTTTTTTAAAGTATGGGAATAAACGGAAATTCATCTATCGGTAGTGCATCGCCTGTTTTTAAAATTGAATTTAAATGCGGGTACTCAGGTGAGGTCTTGCCCCCCCGATTCACATAAATCGCGTCATCTCCTAACCAACGAAACGACACGGCGCGTCTGGCATGCTCACTGGATAAATTACCGGGTGCACCATGAATGGTGAGATAATCAAATGCAATTGCATCACCTGGTTCAAGTTCCCAACCTAAAATATTGTACTGCTCTCGATGACCCTCAATATCGGGTAAGGGCTCTTCCTGCATACCTGAGTGTTCATAGTATTGTCCATTAAAACTTTGAGCTTTAAAGTATTTATTCCAGCGATGTGACCCTGCAACAAACTCAATACTGGATTCACGGGAAATAGGATCGAGCGGTATCCACAGACTTAAAGTTTGTTTAGCGCTCACAGGATAATAAGGTGCATCATGATGCCATGGTGTGATTTTGGATGAATTGGGACTTTTGACCAGTACATGCTCATGAAATAGACGGACATCACGAGATTGCATCAGACTTTTTGCAATTTGTCCTGCTGGACTTTGATAAACAAATTCGTAAAAAGGTTGAATTCGTCGCCAATTACAGTAATCAGCCCAAAAACGATTTTCTGGCTGATCAGGCGTGTAGTCTCGAAAGCTTGGACCAGGTTGCTGCTCATTTAGCTCGACACCACGGCGCAAAAGTGTAACCCAGTCTTTAAATAAGCCACGAATCACAGTCACACCGTCACGTGAAAACATTTCTTGTTCAGTCTGTAGCATACGTTCGTACTCCAATAGTTGAATTAAAAATATCTTTAATGCACTAAAATTTTGCTTTAATTCAGGAATTACAAAAGTCAGTAGGTCAATCAATACATTTAAAATAAAAGCTAGATCTGTTTTGAAGTCATGCATTAAGCCCGTGGTAGACTTAATGCAAAGATGGAACAGTTTAGGAGATTTAGAAATGATAAATCATTTGTAAGTTCAGGAGATTATTTCGTCCAGTTGCATCGCCAGCAGCATAGGATTGATCTGTACCACCAATCAGGAAGTCATTTTTACCCATGATATATTCTGTAATAAACGTCAATTTCTTATAATCTATCGACATCCCCAAAATATTACGTTCAGAATCTTTAAATTCCGATACCGATTTCTGATATTTGCTATACATTCCATACAAGGTGATCGCATCTAATTTGCCAACATGCTCAAATTTATAACTCAGGTCTGCGGTATAAAAATTACCTTTATTCGCCACCAGATAATTGTCATCAAATGAGCCCATCACAGAAGTATGAGGATTTATCGGATCTTTATTATCAACCTTGTTTTGTCCACCCACTACACTCAAGGTTAACTGGTCATAGCTCATCGATGTAAATACAGACCAAGCTTTACGACTCCCCTCTAGTCCATTGGTTTTATTTTCAATATCAGACACCCAATATGAAGCACCGACTGAACTTTTCCAGTGTTGATCATGCACTGGCAAGTCTTGGTGAACACGGCCGACCCACATATTTTTTTCTTTTAAATACGTCTGATTACTATTTTCGGGTTGTACATAGTTGGATGTATAACGGCTTGAATTCTGACTACTCCCATGATAACTACCACCATCACGATTGAAGTAAGCCAAATCAATTGTCGTCGATGGCGTCGCTTTAAACGTATAGCTAGCACCTAAGTTATGCACATCTTCCAAACCAATTTGTGTAGCTACACCGCCATAGTTATTACTTTCCCAAAATCGTGCTGGCCCAAAGGGAACCGTTTGTAAACCGATCTGAACCTGATTTTGTTCATTAAACTTATAGCCGATATAGCTATCGACCAGAGGTGCGAAATCACACAATTTGGCAAATTGATAACAGCGATATTCGACATGACCAAAAATATGGGGTGAGGCATAATCTAAATTGATACGTGCCGCATCAAAGGTCAATTTATGATCGTTTGAAGACCAATCTTTATCCTGATATTTAGCTCTTAAAAATCCTGATACAGACAATTCACCTAGATCAGATTTAGGATCCCCCACACTTAAATCTGCTGCATTTACTGACATGGCAAATGCCATGCTGAATGCTGTACACAATAATGTTTTCTTTGACATCGTTTTCCCCATGAAACTCTATGATGTATGAAACACAGATATTGAATTGAGCGCTGTCAATCCCGAATTACTTCGGCATATACATTCTTAATGTCTGCATCTGTAAGTGGTTGTAAGTTATACTTTTGTATTAAGTTAGATTGACTCTCACTTTCAATGCCATTCACAAAAAACTTAATGCGCTTAACACAAGTTATACGTGAGATCTTTTCAGAAAGTAATTTTGAAATTCCTAGTCATTAGTCCAAAAAAAGCGATGCAAAAGTTCAAGTAAAAAGTCATAGACTTTCAATTAAATTAATCGTGAGATGAATCAATGTTAAATGAACAACAAATCCGAATAGACTTAGCAGCAGCCTTTCGTGCATGTGCAAAACTAGGTTTACATGAAGGCGTTGCCAATCACTTTAGTGCGGCAGTTTCAGAGGATGGAAAGAAATTTCTTCTCAATCCGAAATGGATGCATTTTTCTCGTATTAAAGCCAGTGATCTGGTTTTAGTGGATGCAGATGACCCACAAAGTTTTAATCGAGGTGAAATTGATTCAACTGCGTGGACCATTCATGGCCAGATTCATAGTATGCGTCCAGACATTCGTGTAGTGATGCATTTACACCCTATTTATACCACCACGCTTTCATGTTTAAAGAATCCTGAAATTTTACCCATAGATCAAAATAGTGCGCGCTATTTTCAACGTGTGGCTTATGATTTTAATTATTCAGGTATGGCCGACCAGCGTGCCGAAGGTCAACGCTTGGCTCAACTCCTTCAAGACAAAAATCGTTTACTGATGGGAAATCATGGTGTGATTGTCAGTTCGCATAAGATTGGCATTGCTTTTGATGATATGTATACCATAGAGCGTGCAAGTCAATTACTGGTTAATGCCTATGCAACAGGACAAGCGCTCAGTATTCTAGATGATGATGTCGCTGAAAAAACGGCAAAAGACTGGGAAAAAATTAATGATTATTGTCTAGCACATTTTGAAGAGATGAAAATTATTTTAACGAAAGAAGATCCGAGTTTTATGGATTAAGTCCTTAGAAATAGTTAAATCGAAGCACGCTTCGATTTAACTTATGGTTTGATTGTGAAAGCTTTGCATTTTTTATTTAGCCCATTTCCATGCCTGCTTGCTGTACAAAAAATGAGGCTCCCTTTGGTTTTTGTGGAAGTTTAAGCTGATTTGGTGTCATACGAACAGTTCCACTTAAATCACCATAAACCAGATGACCTTCATGCTCACTTGGCAACGGATTATCAGATAATGGCATCGCATCTTCAGCAGCGTAAACTGCAATATATAAATAACGTGGTAATTCAGTCAGATTAGCACCAGAAGCATGCAACAATCGTGTATGCATAAAACAGACTGATCCTGCTGGGCCAATGCAAGACTCATAATTCTGACACTGTTGTGCCTCTATTTCTGCTTCGACCTTTCCTGTGAAACGCCCATCCTGCCAATGATCGTAGATAGGCCCTTGATGACTTCCTGAAATCACCTGTAAAGGGCCATTATCTTGAGTTACTTCTCCTACCATGAGTAACGCTGTGATCATGTCATCATTGGTATGTGGGGTAAAAGGAAAATCTTGATGCCATTTTACAGTGGTACTGGTGTATGGCAATTTCGCGTTAATTTTACTATGGTGAAATTTGGTTCCATTTCCACCAATAAGCTGCCCAGCCATTTCTGCCATTTTCGACTCGAGAGCCGTTTTGTAATACGCCTCAGAAATTTCTGTCGGTGAACTGACCCGTCGTAAAGAGGGGTGCTCAGGGCGATGATCTGCTGGATCGATATCGAATCTTGAACGACCATCTATGGTTGTTCCCCAAGGTTGGTCATATTGACAACTTTCTTTCACCCAAGCCTCTAGCTGTTGACGCAACTGGTTCAGTTCATCTTGCTGGATTACATTTTCTACAACTAAATATCCATTTTGATGAAATTGCTGAATTTGTTCTTGAGTTAGCATTCAATTTATCCTCTTAGTATCAGGCATTATTTCATTAATTTCGCAATATCATCTGCCGTAGGCTCTTTTAAGCCATGTGCAGCCAGAATCTTTTGGTAATCGCCAGAAGCCTTGATTTTATTTAAACCATCTTCAATTTTTTTATAAGTTTCAGTGTCACCTTTCCGAATACCAATTCCACCTAAAATTGGATAGAACTCTTCGGTAGACGTTATTTTCACCTTGCTGCCTAAATTATTGACTGCATTGGCCATCACTGCTGCATCGTCATACTGAATATCAACAGCATGCGCAAGAAGCGCTTGAGTAGTTTGAGGTGAGGTTTCAAATTCTCTAACCTTAATAGCTGACTTACCTTGAGCTACGCAGCGTTTTTCAGAAATCTCCTGTATCTGTATTGCAAACGTTGTACCTTTCATTGTTCCAACCACTTTTCCACATAGGTCATTTGGTCCTTTTGGATTTAAAGTGGAATCACCGCGAACCAATAATGAAATATCAGTTTTATAATATGGGATCATGTCAATTTGTTGTAAACGCTCTTTGGTGATATACATCGAAGAAAACAATACATCAAATTTTTTACTTTTCAGACCAGGGATGAGATTCGCCCATCGGGTATCGATCCAGTTCGGTTCATAAGAACCATCTAGCTGCGCCATTTTAGCCATAATTTCGACATCGACTCCTTTAGGTTTACCGTCTTCCAAATATTCATAAGGCGGAAAGGTCATATCTGAACCTAGGTTTAATATTGTTTTTTTGGTCGTCTCTTGCGAAGTATGGCTTTGATCCGTGTCTTTAGAACACGCAGTCAGTATTAAACTACTTACCAGCAAACTTACTGTAAATACCCCTTTCATTTTCATATCTTTTCACCTGAGTTATGTAATCACCTAAGATCCAATATAGGTGATTTTTCGTGTTTGATAATTTGTATTTACTGATCTAGTTCTTAATAAAATCTTAATCCAATCTATTGCTACACAAATCAAAAAAGCCATCAAGAAAAATGGCTCTTTTATAAAAATAGGCTTAGAAATGTTTTCGGATAACAGAATTGTTAAGCTTTATTCATAAACTGCTTTAAGCGTTCGTTGGATGAATTTAATAAGTTTTCTGGAGTATCTTCAGCTACAACATAACCATTTTCCATAAACATGACTCGATCTGAAACTTTAAAAGCAAAACTCATTTCATGTGTCACAATAATCATGGTCAGGCCTTCTTGAGCAAGCTCCTCAATTACTTTCAACACTTCGTTAACCAGTTCAGGATCCAGCGCAGAAGTCGGCTCATCAAATAGAATAATTGATGGTTTCATCGCAAGTGCACGTGCGATTGCAACACGCTGTTGTTGCCCACCAGAGAGTTGATGAGGATACTTATAGGCATGCTGTTTCATTCCTACCTTATCTAACATCGCCAAAGCCGTAACTTTATTCTCTAAGGTGCTACCCATTTTGTGATAATTGGGTGCCAGCATGACATTTTCTAGAATTGTTTTATGTGGAAATAAATTGAAGCTTTGAAACACCATCCCGACACGCACAATCTGGTTTTTATATTCAGGCGAGTCTTCGGTGAGCACATGATCTTTGAGGAATGGTTGACCGAGCAAATGAACCGTTCCACGATTTAAAGACTCAAGACCGTTTAGTGTCCGGATAAAGGTAGTTTTACCCGATCCTGATGGGCCAATAATCGAAATCACTTCTCCCCAACGCACTTTCAGATCAATTCCTTTAAGTACCTCATGATCGCCATATGACTTATGTATATCTGTTGCTTCAAGTGCATACTCTCCCTGACGTTCAGGTACGATTGCTTTACGGGCACCAATTGATGCATTGGAAATATTAGGCAACTTATTTAGAGGATCGAGCTCATTTAATAAGCCTGGCTTTCGATGGGTGACATCAATTTTATGCTCGAACCATTGAATTAACCAGCCAAATACCGTCACAATTAAAACGTAATAAAAGGCAACCGCCAGCATGGTTTCAAGGACTAGAAAATTTCGTGTATAGAGTTGTTGGCCAACCAATAAAATTTCAGTCAGCGAAATGACCGAAACTAGAGAAGTCGTTTTTACAATCGATACATATTCATTGGCTAAAGAAGGAAGTGCCACGCGAAATGCTTGAGGAATCACGATCAAGCGCTGAATACCCAAGTATTTCATGCCCAATGCTTTGCCTGCTTCAATTTGGCCTTTGGTAACTGAAGTCAGACCACCACGATGAATTTCAGCAATATAGGCCGCCTCACTTAGAGTCATGGCAATTAAACCTGCTAAAAAGGGCGATGCTAAAACTACGCTTGAAGCAGGAAAAATTTGTGGCAAGTTATAGACAAAAACAAGTAATACCAAAAGAGGAAGGCTTCTAAAAAACCAGATATATGTACCGCTCATCCATGCGAGAGGCTTAAATCTGGATTGCTTTGCAAAGGCTAAAACAAAACCGAATAGAATTCCAATGAACCAAACCAAAATACTCAGCTCAATGACTGTCCAAGTTGCCATCCAAAAATTTTTGTTTAACAATAACCCGAAGGTATATGTCCAATCAAAATCCATACGGTACCTCTGCACTAAAATACTCATTTAATTACTTTTGTTATAACGGAAATTGGCAGAATAAGTAATTTTGAAAAAGTGAAGTAAGCCTATTAAAAATTTAAAGCGATGACTGAACCCAGTGCAGATGAGTATTTCTGATCCTAAAGAAAATAAAATCGTGCCGATATATTCAAATGAAGATATTTGTACAATGAATTGATGAAAATAGAACATCCAGAAAGATCATGCTGTCTGACAGCATGATTCAGAACTGATCGTTTAGACCGTAATGGTGGTCACTAATTTTTCTAAAAATATTTCACATTGTTGCAACTGTGCCAGTGAGACATATTCATTTGGCTTATGCGCCACCGCAATATCCCCTGGCCCACAAACAATCACAGGACAATTCATGGCACTTTGAAACAGCCCACCTTCTGTCCCAAACGAAATATTGGTCTGTATCGTATCGACAGGAAGGAGCTGCTGAATAAACTCAACTGCCTGTACCGTCGGTGAAGTTTTTAGTCCTGGATATTCATTCACTTGCTTGATTTCAATATGTGATTGATATTCTTCACTAATTTTATCAAAGATCAAATTTTGAATTTTTGCACTACTGTCCTCAGCCAAGTTCCGGATTTCATAATCTACAACACATTGATTTGGAACAATATTCAAAGCTGTTCCCCCTGCAATCTTTCCCACATGAATAGTCGTATAAGGGATGTCATAACCTTGATCTTGCTGGCCTTGTAACGCGATGTACTGCTGAGTTTGCTGTAAGGATTGAATCAGATGACCTGCAACATGAATTGCATTAATAAAGCGCGGCGCCAAGGCGGAGTGCCCTTCTTCACCACAGCAATGAGCCTGATAAACGGTTTTACCTTTATGTGCCAGTGCCATCTGCATCATGGTTGGCTCACCAATGATACATGCCAGCGGAGGCATTAAAGTTTCGGATAAATGTTCCAGGATTCCTCTTACACCAATACAGCCAATTTCTTCATCATAAGAAATACATAACTGTAATGGCCTTTTCAGCTGACACTGTGAAGCATCCAACATTGCATTGATGGCGCAGGCCAAAAAACCTTTCATATCTGCTGTACCACGACCATACACATGGCCATCTTTAACTACAGCATTAAAAGCAGGTGTATCCCATTGTTGTCCCGTCACTGGAACCACATCAGAATGCCCCGAAAGTAAGATACCAGCTTCAGTTTCTGGACCTGTACTGGCAAATAGATTGGCTTTGGTTCTGTCTTGGTTGAAGTTAAGCTGCACATTGATTTGGTTTGCTTCAAAGATCTGCTTTACATAATCAATCAGTTCGAGATTACTTTTATAAGATGTCGTATCAAATGCAATTAACCGTTCTAATAACGCTAAACTTCTAATCTGCTTATTCATTTACTCAGGTCCCTGAACATCGAATGCATGAGATTTAATATGTGGGTCAAAGAAATGAGCATCCGTCATGCCTGAAATATAATGATTGGAAATAAAAGCACGACAGCGGCTAATAAATGCCTGCGCGACTGTGTTTAGTGTGGCATTTTTTGCAGTTGCCAAGCCAATATGCATAGGGCGATGTGAACCAGCAATCCGCAACCGTACCAAACGTTTACCATCTAGTGAATAATTGTTTTTGGGCCTTACATTTAAAATAGTGTAGCCTAAATTATTTGCAACCATAGAGCGAACAACATCAACATGCCGAGAAGAATGAGTGACTTTGGGACTTAATTTATACTTTCTAAATAATGAAATAAAATAATCATTACTATATGGCATGTCTAAGAGCACCATCGGTAGCTCTGTCAGTTCCTCTAATGTCACTGCACTGTTGTGTGCTAATGGATGAGATTCGCTGACCAAAACATGGGGCGGTAAAATTGCCAGTGATTCAAAGTTAAGTAAATCATCATCCAGATTTAAATCATAGGTGAGTGCCACGTCTAATTCATTACGAATTAAACGATTCATTAAGACCATTTGATCGTCTTCAGATACATTCAACGTTACATTTTTATATAAGTTACAAAATCCCTGAATGACCTCGGCATGAATCATGGGCGCAAACGCTGTAAAGCAACCGAGTTTTAAAGGCCCTCGTACTGAACCAGAAAAATCTGCAACCAGTGAGTAAAGATTATCTGCTTGGCTCAGAAGTACCTTGCACTCCTGCATCACCTTTTCACCAATATCGGTCAAAATTAACCCTTTGGCGTGCTGGCGAATAAATAGTTGTGCCTGAAGTTCAGATTCTATATGCGCAATCGCGGCTGAAATTGAAGGAGAAGAAACATGAATTTTCTCAGAGGCAATAATAATGCTGCCACTTTCAGCAGTGGCAACAAAATATTGTATTTGACGTAATGAAATACGATTTAGCACGTGTTTTAAACCTTATCAGTGAACACTATTAATGTATCATTCATCACCTGGAACAGCATAACTCGGAGAGTCGCTTGGATTTAATGCCCGAATAACATAATCCTCTACTTGTGGTTCATATATTTTCCATAATTCATATAAGTCATCTATGGGCGTCCCAGACCAGTCTACGCGCAAGTCGATGATCGGCCATTCCAATTTATCAACAACAAGTAGTCCAGCCGAATGAACTGGGCCTGCCTCTCCCCCTGCTTTTAAACCATGTTGAAGCGCAATCATCAGGCGTTCTGCCAAACTTCCTTTAGCCGCTTGGAATTCATCGAGCATCTGTTGAGGAACTGTTGTATTTTCTAACAAATTACCTGCACAAACAGCATCTTCACCAACACACTGCGAAGCCACGCCCAAAACATGCTGACCACTAAACACAGCAGGTGGAGCATTCAAATTAACTAATGCCAACTGCCGATATTCAATAAAATCAGTATTTTTGACCAATTCTGATATCGCATCTGTAGGCGTTATGTCGTATTTGATCATATCAAGCAAAATGTTTGCCAAGTAGGGGTCGGTGATATTTTGACTTGCGGCTACACCAATCCCTGCTTTGGCCTGTAAACACCGTGCAGCAACGGCTGGAGAGGAAGATGAAATAGCACCACCAAACTGTCCAGTTTTCTTACATCGAGCAATAATTGAAAAAGTCATCGGCATGCTCCTCATTAGGGTGTATCGGGAATGACTGCAATCGCATCAATTTCGACGAGCCATTCTGGGCGTGCCAAAGCGGAAACTACAATACCTGTAGACACAGGAAAAACGCCTTTAAGCCATTTACCTACAACCAGATAAACCTCTTCACGATAACGTGGATCAATGATATAAATCGTGATTTTACATATATCTTCAAGCTCTCCACCCGCCTCTTTGAGTAGCATATCAATGTTATACATGGCCTGCTCTGCCTGACCACGAACATCACCAATACATACACTTTCAGAAGTATCTAGATTCTGCCCAATTTGCCCACGTAAAAAAATGGTACTGCCACGCGCAACCACAGCCTGACATAAGTCATTATCGAGCTTTTGTTCAGGATAAGTTTTTTTAGTATTGAATGTTCGAATGCGTGTATGTTTCATCACATGTGTTTCCAATTAAGTAATAAAATGAGTATCTACGATTCACCTTTAAAGGCAATTTTCGTTTTCCTTGTTAGTGATTCACATTTTCCGTATTAATCAACGCTATTTTGGTCGCAGGTTATATCTCGTACAGTTTGATTTATTCAGGCTACTAGTTTTAGTTTTCCTACGCATTGCTTTAGAATTGTAATATTGCCTATCTGTTGTTTTTATCCTAAATTTCATCATTCATTTTTAAGATGAATGAATTAAAATGATGACGCCACTCAAAATTACTTGCGCAGAAAAATATGTTTTAATCCAACGCACTTTTCAGTTCGATTTTCCAGCACACTATACTGAATATGATCAGTTAACTCAGCATGAATTTGAGCAACACGTTCATGATCAAGATGTGATGATTATCAGCGATCTTGCAATAAATGAAACCATACTAAAAAATAACCCAAATTTGAAATTAGTGGCACTTTGCTCAACTGGCTATAATCATATCGATCTCGCATTACTGCATCAACACGGCGTAAAAGTTTGTAATATCCGTAACTATGCTGGTGATGCTGTAGCAGAACATGCCTTTACCATGATGATTCTTTTGATCAAAAATTTTAATTTACAACTCAATGCAGTCAAAACCGGTCTCTGGTCACAAGGTTCAAGTGCATTTTATCTTGCCTCCCCGATGCAAGAGCTCAAAAATAAAACTTTAGTCATTGTCGGCAAAGGTGAAATTGGACAATCACTGGCGCAAAAAGCAACGGCCTTTGGTATGCACGTCATATTTAGCGAGCGAAAAGATGCGCTGCTGTGCCGACCTGGTTATGTGGCTTTTGAAGATGCAATTCGGCAAGCAGATATTTTATCTTTACACTGTGAACTCAACGCACAAACCAGACATTTAATCAATACTGATACATTAGCGCAGCTCAAGACAGGGAGTCTCTTGATTAATGTGGGTCGGGGCGAGTTGGTCGATGATGTTGCCTTAATTGATGCGATTAAAAGTGGACACTTAGCAGGTTTCGCAACTGATACATTGGATCAAGAACCACCCGCAATTGATCACCCTCTCTTACAACTCCAACAAGATTGCTCCAACGTATTAATTACAGGACATATTGCTTGGGCAACTGATGAGGCGCAGCAGCGACTATTCGAAATTTTACAGGATAATATCAATAAAAATATGCAAGGTATTGAAAAAAATCTTGTGTTAATTTAAAAATATTATTTATTTACAATAACTTATTTTGATTTATAGACACTTTAAACTCACCTACTTCATCACATCACGGTGAGTAGTTTCAACTGTGCAAAGCAAGGATTTTATAATGTTTCAACATATCCCACCATATGCAGGCGATCCATTTTTTTCCCTTATGGAACAATTCAATCTCGATTCACGCGATGCGAAAGTTAATTTGAGCATTGGTCTTTATTATAATGAAGACAGTATTGTGCCGCAGCTTGACAGCGTTATTGAAGCACAAAAACGCATTGAACCACGTCAAAATAAGGTGAAGTCATACCTGCCAATGGAAGGCTTCAAACCTTACCGTGATGCAATTCAAGCCCTACTTTTTGGAAACAATAGCTCAGCGGTTCAAAGCGGACGTGCCGTGACCATTCAGACGATTGGTGGTTCAGGTGCACTCAAAGTGGGTGCCGATTTTTTAAAAAACTATTTTCCGGATTCAGAAGTCTGGGTGAGTCAACCCACTTGGGATAACCATATCGCCATTTTTAATGGTGCAGGGTTTAAAACTCACTTCTATCCTTACTTTGATGCTAAAACACATGGCCTTGATTTTAAAGGCATGTTGGCAACATTAAAGCAACTTCCAAAGCATAGTATTGTACTGCTACATCCATGCTGCCATAACCCGACTGGGGTTGATCTAGTACCTGCACAATGGGATCAAGTAATTGAAGTATTAAAATTAGGTCATCTCATTCCGTTTCTCGACATCGCCTATCAAGGCTTTGGTGAAGGCATAGAACAAGACGCATACCCCATTCGTGCCATGGATCAATCTGGCCTAAATTTTATTATCAGTAATTCGTTCTCCAAAACCTTTTCTCTCTATGGTGAACGTGTGGGGGGTCTTACTTTAGTGTGTGATGATGCTGAAGCAGCTCAATGCACTTTTGGTCAGCTGAAAGCCACTGTTCGCCGAATTTATTCAAATCCACCGACAACAGGTGCATGGTTGGTCGACCAAGTCTTGAATGATGCTGAACTGAATCAACAGTGGCAAAACGAAGTGAAAGAGATGCGTAAACGCATTCTAAAAATGCGTGTCACTTTACGCGATGAATTAAGCAAAGCTTTGCCAGATCGTGACTTTAACTATCTGATAGAACAAAAAGGCATGTTTAGCTATACAGGTCTGACTGCTGCACAAGTCGACATCCTTCGTGAAGACTATGCCATTTATCTGGTACGCAGTGGTCGTATCTGTATGGCGGGTCTTAATATGAACAATATCTATAATGTTGCCAAAGCAATCGCTGAAGTCTTAGCCACTGAAGCCATTCCTGCTTAAAATTATGCGACGCGCCATACATTTGTTCATGTATAGCGCTCTGATTAACTCACGCAAATTTAGGCGTCAAGCGTCGATTCGCGTAGTGTTGGATAGTCGGTATAACCTTCTGCACCTTTGGCATACAAAGTTTCTGGATTGACATCATTCAACGGCGCATGGTTGATCAGTCGCGTGTACAAATCAGGATTCGCAATATAAGCCTTACCAAAAGACACAGCATCGGCATCGCCATTGGCCAATATACGACGCGCAGAATCTGGCGTTAGGCTTTCATTGGCAATCCATACGCCACTAAATTGTTTACGCAATTCAGGCCCGATACTGTCTGCGGCTTCATATTCACGCGAAAATACAAAGGCAATTTCTCGCTCACTGAGCTGACGCATAACATAACCGAAAGTTTCAAGTGGATTGGCATCACCCATATCGTGTGAATCACCGCGAGGTGCAATATGTACACCAACACGTCCAGCACCCCAAACTGCAATGAATTCATCGACAATCTGCAACAATAAACGTGCACGATTTTCGAGTGAACCACCGTATTGATCATCACGCTGATTAGTTTGCGATTGTAAGAACTGATCGACCAAATAACCATTGGCAGCATGCAATTCTACGCCATCAAAACCGGCCAGTTTGGCCAGTTCAGCCGCGTGTCGGTACTGTTGAACAATCTCGTCAATTTCTTCTAACGACAAAGCGCGCGGTGTCACATAGGGACGTTTCGGACGCAATAGGCTGACATGTCCTTCTGGCTGAATCGCGCTCGGTGCAACCGGGAGATCACCATCAAGCAGCTGAGGATCTGAAATCCGGCCCACATGCCAAAGCTGCGCCACGATTTTGGCGCCTTGTGCATGAACCGCCTGAATAATGGGTTGCCAAGCATGTGCTTGTTCTTCTGTCCAAAGTCCAGGGGTATCTTCATAACCGACGGCTTTAGGAGAAATCACCGTGGCTTCCGTCAAGATCAGACCGGCATTGGCACGCTGCTGATAATACTCTTTCATCAGCGCATTTGGCACTCGGCTTTCCCCACTGCGCGAGCGAGTCAGCGGCGCCATCACCAAACGGTTTTTTAATTCAAAATCACCAACTTTTAACGGAGAACTTAGTTCAGCCATCACAACCTCAGCTTACGCTCGATTAAAGCGTTTCTTTTAAATGATCGAGATATTGCTGAATCAACGCTTCGTTGCGCGAAAAATAAGACCACTGGCCATATTTCTCTACCGTAATCAGACCTGCCTGTTGTAAAACAGACAAATGATTAGACATGGTCGATTGTGACACATTACCTAATCGCTCAATTTGCCCAGCACAAACACCCCGTTCAAAATTGCCACATTCTTCTGCGGCCCAATATTTTGTTGGGTGCTTGAGCCATTCCAAAATCTGACGACGAGTCGGATTGGCAAGGGCTTTAAAAATTACATCGGTATCCATAAGCAAAGCTCAAAGATTAGGGCGCAAAGCGTTGTTCAACACCATGCTTTAGATTATATCGCATAATCACGATATTAATATCTATTTTTATAAATATTAATATCGATTTTCATCGATATATTGTAAGCACAGGTAAACACGCTTCGCGGATGTTTACAATTACAAGCCTTGTTTCAAACTGGCTTCGATAAATTTATCCAGATCGCCGTCGAGTACAGCACCTGTATTTGAATTTTCGACACCAGTACGCAAGTCTTTAATACGTGAGTCATCCAGTACATAGGAGCGAATCTGGCTACCCCAGCCGATATCAGACTTCGAGTCTTCAAGGGCTTGCGCAGCTTCATTACGCTTTTGCATTTCAAGTTCATACAATTTTGCACGTAACTGTTTCCATGCATGATCACGGTTCGCATGCTGAGAACGCTGGTTCTGACAAGCCACCACAATACCTGTCGGCGCGTGAGTCAAACGTACGGCAGAATCAGTTTTGTTAATGTGCTGTCCACCGGCACCCGATGCGCGATATGTATCAGTACGGACATCGGCCGGATTGATTTCAATTTCAATATTGTCATCAATTTCAGGCGAAACGAATACAGCACTAAACGAGGTATGACGACGGTTGCCACTGTCAAATGGCGACTTACGCACCAGACGATGTACACCAGACTCGGTACGTAACCAGCCATATGCATATTCGCCTTCTACTCGGATAGTGGCCGACTTAATGCCCGCTACATCGCCGTCTGACTCTTCCATCAACTCGGCTTTAAAGCCATGACGCTCGATCCAGCGTAGATACATACGTAGCAACATTGAAGCCCAATCTTGTGCTTCAGTACCACCCGAACCTGCCTGAATCTCGACATAACATGGGTTCGGGTCCATCGGATTACTAAACATCCGGCGAAATTCAAGCTTGGCCAAAGCCTCTTCTGCCGCTGCAAGCTCTGCATCAACATCTTCAAGCAGGCTCTCATCATCGGCTTCAACGGCAAGATCCAGCATCGCTTTGGCATCATCGAGCTGATTGGCAAGCCCATCTAACACGTTCAGAACGTTTTCAAGCTCACCTTTTTCTTTAGCCATGGCTTGAGCACGGCTCTGATCATTCCAAATTGCCGGATCTTCAAGCTCGCGTAAAACTTCTTCTAAACGTTCTTTTTTTAGATCGTAGTCAAAGATACCCCCGTAGTGTTTGACTACGTTCGGTTAAATCTTTTAATTGGTTCAAATACGGATTAATTTCCACGCCACAATTCCCACATTACATTCATTTATTTCGTTGTCTAGTTTAACACAGCCCGCTTCGAGAGAGAAAAACTGCGTTTTAGTCCTATAAAAAATCCCAATTTATTTGAAATTCACCCCTCATAAAGCGTTATGAATTTGTTTTACAACATTAATCTAGTCTTCATAGTGAGGGTCTAAACTGGTGCGTTTTAAATACAATTGGTCACAATATTGATGATTAATTGCGCATACTCGTGATAACTTCACAAAACCCTCTAGCTTTTAATAAAACAAAACATTTCATATTTATTATTGAATATCAAAAACTTAAAAATATTTAATTACATGAATTCCACATTATTACCGTTCGGTTACGTTGACCTAATTGACGCACTCAAATTTTCCACTAGACTGAAAGTTGTAACAAAACATTAATTATTATTTTTTGGAGGGGAGATTTTCCATGAAAAAGTTAACTCTAGTCACAGCACTTTTGTCTTCACTCGCTTTTGTAGGAACTACTGCTCACGCTTACCAAACGGAAGTTAACGGTAACTACAATTACCTAGATCCAGATAACGGTAGCGGTGTGAGTACATTTGGTGCAAGTGGCACTTACTACTTTAATCCTGTTCAAACTCGTAACGCGCCATTAGCCGAAGCAGCATTTCTTGATCGTGCAAGTAACGTGAGTGCAGGTGGTGTATACGGCGATAATAGCGGCACTAAAAATACAGCTATTGGTATTGCTGGTGAATACTATGTACCAAACAGCGACTTCTATTTAGGTGCAGGTGTTGCTCGTGAAGAAAATAAAATTAAGAATTTAAACGACACAAAAACCACCCGTTATAACGCCGAGGTAGGTTATCTTCCAGCACCAGGATTATTGGTTGCACTTGGTCTACAAGGTTATGACACAAAAAATGGCGGAGATGATGTTGATCCAACCTTACGTGCCAAATACGTTACTCAAGTTGGCCAACATGACGTCAACCTTGAAGCCCGTGGTGTGTTTGGTAACAAGGATAATAAGCAATACTACGTTGCAGGCGACTACTATATCGACAAAACCTTAAGTGTTGGTGCAGACTATCAACGTGATAAGGCCCTTAATCTTGACCAATGGGGCATCACAGCTAAAAAATTCTTAAGTCAGCAAGTCAGTGTTGATGGTCGATTAGGTTTCGGCGATGACTACAACACTTATTCAGTAGGTGCGTCATATCGCTTCTAAGCAATCGGTTTAGACTTATAAAAAAACTGCTCCAAGGAGCAGTTTTTTTATATCTGATCCAAATGTAAAATACGAAGCTGCAAATTCACACTGCCGTTAAATTCGTTTCGATCTAACTCATAGACCAAATTGACATACGGTATACTCGGATCAAATTCGAATTGATGTGCCGCATTAAATGCAATCGCATCTACGGTTCCATACTGATCCAGCGAGAGCTTTAGCTTTAAATGAAGTTCTTTAAGCCAGCGATAGTCGAGCACCTGAAAGCGGCCTTCAAACTGTGGGTAAGGAAATTTTTGTCCCCACGGGCCTAAACGCTCAATCCAATTTAAAGTGTCGAGTTGGTGTGCAGACATCGGTAAAACGCCATCTGTCCAGAGCACCGCGTCCAGTAAAGATTCATCCATCTGAGCAACATACTGGGTAAAAATACGTTTAAACTCATCAAAATACTGTTTTTTCAGCGTTAAACCCGCCGCCGCCGCATGCCCACCAAAATGACTGACCAAATGCGGATATTGCTCAGCCACCTGCTCAATGGTATCGCGAATGTGAATACCATCGATGGAACGTGCAGAGCCCTTGATGTGCTCGCCATCGGTATCGGGTGCAAACACAATGGTTGGTCGATGAAACTGCTCTTTTAAACGCCCTGCAACAATACCAATTACGCCTTGATGCCAACTCTCTTCGAACAACACCAGCGCTGGTGGAATTTGTGTTTCATTGAGTTGAAGTGTGTCCAGATAGCCCAGTGCCTGCTGCTTCATTTCAGTTTCGACTTGACGGCGCTCTAGATTTAGCCGATTAAGTTGCTCTGCAATTGGATAAGCCGTTTTGAAATCTGTCGCCATCAGGCATTCAATTCCAATATTCATGCTGTCCATCCGACCAGCAGCATTGATACGAGGCCCAAGCACAAAACCTAAATCCTGTGCTTTAAGCGTTGCAGCGTCACGCTTGGCAATCTCGAGCAAGGCTAAAATACCCGGCCGACACTGCTGCTGCTGAATGCGCTTGAGTCCTGCGTCGACCAAAATTCGGTTGTTATAATCTAGCGTGGCAACATCGGCATACGTGCCCAGCGCCACCAAATCCAGATATTGAGTGATTTTGCAGCTCGATTTGTGTTGTTGCTGACGTAAAGTACACAAATGCGCAAGTAAATAAAACGCCACACCCACACCGGCCAAGGCTTTACTTGGAAAGGCACACTCAAGCTGATTGGGGTTGACCACCGCTTCGGCATCGGGTGGCTGTTTGGTGGTGAGGTGATGATCGGTAATAATCACCTGCATGCCTAATGCCTGCGCGCGCGCTACTCCAGCATGACTGGATATTCCGTTGTCTACAGTAATCAGTAAATCTGGTGCAAAAGTGGTTTCGGCCAGATCTGCAATTGCAGGCGTCAGCCCATAACCGTATTTAAAACGATCCGGTACGATATAATCGACATGGGCGCCCAACGCTTTGAGCACCAAACACATTAATGCAGTGCTGGTCGCACCGTCTGCATCGTAATCGCCCACAATCACAATATGCTCATGCCGATCAATCGCTGCATCGATCAACGCTGTTGCAGTGGCCAAATCTTTGAGTTCTGGCTTGAGCAAATATCGTAGCTTTAAATCCAGTTCCTGCTCGGATTGCACACCGCGTCGTGCCAAAATCTGTGCAAGAAATTCCGGCACCGCCTGAAAAGATTCAGGCGGCGTGAGTAAAGGGCGCTGCTTGATCTGAACAACGCTCATTAAGGCATTAATCGTTGCATGATCCATTGATCGTCATGCTTATCATAGCTGATTCGGTCGTGCATCCGATTACGTCGACCCTGCCAGAATTCATAGTGATCTGGCTGTACTCGATAACCGCCCCAGAAGGCTGGCTTTTCAATCTCGGTCTGATCGTGCACCTGTTCATGAAATGCCTTAAAGCGCTGTTCAAGCAATTCACGACTTGCAATCACCCCGCTTTGCGGCGTACTTAAATGTGCTGCAATTTGGCTATCGCGTGGGCGTTTATGATAATACGCCGTCGACTCAGCTTCTGAAATCTTGGCTACACTGCCACTGACACGGATCTGACGCTCAAGACTCGGCCAGTAAAACAGTAATTCAGCAAAGGCCGATTCGGCCAAATCGAGCCCTTTTTGGCTATCGTAGTTGGTATAAAAGTCATACCCCTGTTCAGTCGCACCACGGAGTAAAACCGTTCGAACATGCGGCCGACCAGCACGGTTACACGTCGCCAGTGACATGGCATAGGGTTCAAGAAAATTCTCTTGCAAGGCATGATTAAACCACTGTAGAAACTGACCATGGGGATTTTGATCCACTTGGCCTTCATCTAACTGTCCTTTTTCGTAGCTTAAACGTAGCTCACTCAGATCTTTAATGGTATCTGTCATGTGAATCTCTCTTATGCAGCAGCATGTTCACGGACGCAATCCGCTAAACGATGCGCTAGGGTCGTCACTTCTTCTTCGTTATCGCCTTCCACCATTACACGAATCACAGGCTCAGTTCCTGATTTTCGAATCAGTAAACGTCCACGTCCCTTAAGTTGTGCTTCGGCCTGATTAAACGCCTGCGCCAGTTCAGGAATCGCATACGGATCGATCATTTGATCCAGACGTACATTGACCAATACCTGTGGGAACAGCTCAAAACCAGCCACAAGTTCATGCAAGGCTTTGCCTTTTTCAACCATAACAGTCAACACTTGCAAGGCAGCAATAATGGCATCACCCGTGGTGCTCTTGTCGAGTGTCAAGATATGACCAGATGGCTCACCACCAATCACCCATTCATTTTCTTCAAGCGCCTGCAGCACATAACGGTCACCGACTTTGGCACGCACAAACGGCACTTCGGCTTTGGCCAGTGCTAACTCGAGCGCCATATTGCTCATCACTGTCCCGACAATACCTGCCGGTTTCTTTCTGGCTTGGGTCGCCAAAATATACAGAATATGATCGCCATCGACCAATTGTCCAAATTTATCCACCAGAATCACGCGATCAGCATCGCCATCAAAGGCAATACCCAAATCGGCTTTATAGTGCACCACGGCCTTTTGCAGGTTTTCTGGATGGGTCGAACCACAATGTTCATTGATGTTCATACCCGTCGGATCGTTATACAGTGCAATGACTTTTGCACCGAGTTCACGAAACACCGATGGCCCGACATTGTAGGCAGCACCATTGGCACAATCCACCACAATGGTCAGACTACGTAAGTCAAAATGATATGGAAAGGTAGATTTACAAAACTCAATATAGCGACCATTGGCGTCTTTCACACGGACACTTTTACCCAAATTGGCGGTATCTTCAATCAAGAGCTCATGCTCAAGTTCCTGATTGATCGCATCTTGCAACTCATCGGGCAGTTTCTTGCCTTCACCTGAAAAGAATTTAATGCCGTTATCGAAATAGGGATTATGCGATGCGGAAATCACAATACCTGCATCGGCATGTAAGGCACGTGTGAGATGTGCAATAGCAGGCGTCGGTAACGGCCCGAGTAGATGGACATAGACACCTGCGGCGTTCAGTCCCGCCTGTAAAGCAGACTCTAAAATATAGCCAGATAAACGGGTATCTTTACCTAAAACAACAATGGGTTTATGAATTGGACTTGTTCGTTTTAATACTTTTCCAGCGGCAAACCCTAATTTTAGTGCAAATTCAGGTGTGATCGGCGTTACACCGAATTTTCCACGAATGCCATCGGTTCCAAAATAACTCATTTTTGACTCACTTTTCATTTTATGGTGACGCCACCATCCATGTGTTTACTTTACACCAAATCAAAAACGCCGTCAGTGGACTGACGGCGTTTTTCACTGAGGTCCGTAATCGGTAATTAACCAATACGGTAGTTCGGTGCTTCCTTGGTAATCGTCACATCGTGAACGTGTGACTCTTGCATACCTGCTGCTGTGATCTTCACAAACTGGGTATTTTGATGCATCGCCTCGATATCGGCAGAGCCTGTGTAACCCATAGATGAACGTAGGCCGCCCATCATCTGATGCACAATCGCGCTCATTGGTCCCTTGTAAGGCACACGACCTTCAATACCTTCCGGTACCAACTTTTCCACACCCGCTTTCGCGTCTTGGAAATAACGGTCTGATGAACCACTCGCACCCGACATCGCACCCAATGAACCCATACCACGATACGCTTTGTAATAGCGACCTTGGAACAATTCAACTTCACCTGGTGCCTCTTCGGTACCCGCCATCAAAGAACCGACCATAATGGTGCTTGCACCGGCCGCAATCGCTTTGGCTAGATCACCAGAGAAGCGAATACCGCCGTCTGCGATCAATGGAATTTCACCTTTGAGGGCACGTGCCACGTTGTCAATCGCAGAAATTTGAGGTACACCAATACCTGCAACAATACGTGTGGTACAAATTGAGCCTGGACCAATACCAACTTTGACCGCATCTGCACCGGCATCAAGCAATGCCAAAGCTGCATCTGCTGTTGCGATGTTGCCGCCAATCACTTGTACTTGCGGATAGTTCTGCTTGACCCAACGCACACGCTCAATCACACCTGCTGAGTGACCGTGTGCGGTATCGACCACAATCACATCTGCACCAGCATCGACCAGCGCTTCAACACGTGCAGGGGTTTCGGCACCTGTACCCACGGCCGCGCCAACACGTAAACGACCTAAATCATCTTTACAGCTGTTTGGATAAAGCTCGGCTTTACGAAAATCGGTCACGGTGATCAGCCCTTTTAAGGCATGATGATCATCGACAACCAAAACTTTTTCGATACGATGCTTTTGAAGTAAGGCTTGAATACTTTCTTTTGACGCACCTTCTTTCACCGTCACTAAACGGTCTTGAGAGGTCATAATATTGCTAACAGGCTGCTCAAGATTGGTTTCAAAACGCGTATCTCGACCGGTCACAATACCCACAACTTTGCCGTCCTGTACCACAGGTACACCACTAATGTTATTGGCTTGCGTAATCGCAATCAATTCACGCACAGTGGTTTGAGGGGTTACAGTAATCGGGTCTTTGACCATACCGGCTTCGAATTTTTTGACACGACGAACTTCAGCTGCTTGAGCTGCAATGTCCATGTTTTTGTGCAAAATACCGATACCACCGTTTTGCGCCATTGCAATGGCCATACGTGATTCAGTCACGGTATCCATTGCAGCCGAAACGAGTGGAATATTTAGTTGAATGCCGCGAGTCAAACGTGTCTTTAAGGAGACATCTTTTGGGAGAACTGTAGAATAGGCAGGGAGTAATAAGACATCATCGAAGGTTAACGCTTCTTGAACGATGGTCAGCATAACAATCTCACTGGTAATTTCCGTGAGCTATTATAAACAAATTTGCGCTTAAATTTCATTTTTTCTTGCGCTAATTTTTAAATTGTAGCATCCGTTATATCAATCAGCGCCCAGAAGGCGCTGAAATGATTAAATTAATTCTGCTTTTTTCATTTCACTTTTGAAGTATGCATAGTAGATCGGTGCCGCCACCAAGCCAATCAGCCCAAAAACGGCCTGAAATACCAGCATCGCAATCAACAGCTCCCACGCCTTGGCATTAATACGCTGACCAATAATATCGGCATTTAAAAAGTATTCCAGTTTATGAATCAGAACCAGATACAACAGTGCAATGGCCGCCGTGGTAAAAGACACACTCATGGCGGATAAAACAATTAAGGTATTGGACATCAAGTTACCAATCACCGGCAACAGGCCAAATACAAAGGTTAAAATGACCAGCGTTTTTCCAAAGGGCAAGTGCATGCCCATCAGCGGCAAGGCAATAAAAATAAACAGCCCTGATAAAATCGTATTGATGAGGGAAATTTTGACCTGCGCAAAGACGATATTCTTAAAGGCACGGTATAACGTATCTAAGCGCTGTAGAAAAACGCGTCGAAACATTGGCATATCTTTTTCGTTTTGATGTGGATGTAATGAAATCAAGGCACCTAAAATCATGCCGACAATCATGGTGACAAAACCGTGTAAGACATCGGTTCCGGCATGTTGTAACGTGATCAAGTGTTCTTTGGACAAGCGCAGCAACGTATCTTTCATCTCATCGATGCTTTCAGGTACAAATCCAGGAAAATACCCGCCCACTTCACTTTGAAATTTTTTGAGCAAGGCATCCAGATTGGCATTGACCTCAGCCAGTCCACCGCCGCGTAGATCATGCACCACATAGGCACTTAAACTTACCATGAGCAGTACCAACAGACTGATAATCACCACACTAAATAATGCCACCACCGTTACACGGCCATACTTTCGATTGGAAAAGCGCTCGACATAGGGGCTCAAACTGGTGACCAACGCGTAAACCAGTAAACCAGACAAAAGCCCGGGCAACAGATGTAGCGGTAAAATCATGAGTAAACTGATGGTCATGATCAGATAACTGGCAATTACACACTGACGCTCATTTAGTAATGGCATACATGAATCCTTTTTCCTGCGTTCACTACAGATTTCTGATGCTTGAAGAATTTTTTTATATGAGGCTTGAGTAAGTTTCGCTGCTCACTCATGATTTATTTTAGCGCAAAATAAACATGATCCGATTTTTTCTGATGCGACTTTTTGAAAAAAACGCGCATGAGATTGCACGTTTTTAGGTCGACTTGATTTTTTACAGCAATTTAAAAGAAGTAATGCTGTACCAGTGTAGAGACACCCACCACCAAGAAAATTGCCGCGCCAATTTTGTGAATGAGCGAAATGGGTAAACGATCAGCCATTTTGTTACCAATAAATACCGCTGGTGCATTAGCAATCATCATGCCGACAGTAGTACCGAGCATTACCCAAAACACACTGTCAAAACGCGCTGCCAGTGCAACGGTCGCGATCTGGGTTTTATCGCCAATTTCTGCCAAGAAAAATAGAATAAAGGTGGCACCAAATACCCCAAAGCGTTGCCATTTATTGATGCTATCGGTTTCATCATCGAGCTTATCTGGCACCAACATCCACAGCGCCATCGCAATAAAGCCAATAGCCAACACCCACACCATAACGGTAGGATTTAAAACGGTCGTCAGCCACTGTCCCAATACTGCAGATAAGCCATGGTTGATGGTGGTCGCCAATAAGATCGCGATTAAGATAGGAACAGGTTTGCGGAACCGGGCTGCGAGTAAAAGCGCAAGGAGCTGGGTTTTGTCGCCCATTTCAGCAAGGGCAACAACAGAAGTCGAAATCAGGAATTCTTGCATATCTGTTCTCTGGCTAGCATAACATACCGATGACCTACCGCCCCTGCTAGCCAAATGTGCAGAACGATAAATCAAAGGTCTTGCCAACTCGGAAACACACGTATGCGTTTAAGCTATGATGACCATGTTCTGTGGAACAATTATGTTGATCATCACCTATTTACATTGCGTAAATAGAGGCTACTCCCCAATGAAGTGAATTGATTATACCTGTTTGATCGCCTAGTTTCAATTTGCTTTGATCTGAAACACATATTCAACCACTTTAAATCAAAAAACCCTGCCGAAGCAGGGTTTTTAAATAAACGATGATTTAGATCAGTAAGCTGCGGATATCTTGCAACAATTTGGTCAGCTTGTTGGTAAAACGCGCTGCATCGGCACCATTAATCACACGGTGGTCATACGACAATGACAACGGTAACATCAAGCGAGGCTCAAAATCTTTGCCATTCCATACTGGCTGCATCGCAGCAGGTGAAATACCCAAAATCGCCACTTGTGGCCAGTTCACTAACGGTGTAAAGGCTGTTCCGCCAATCGCGCCCAAGCTTGAGATGGTGAAATTGGCACCTTGCAAGTCTTTTGGTGATAATTTCTTATCACGTGCCTTTTGACCAATTACACCTAGCTCAACCGCGATCTGCTTAATCGATTTCTGATCTGGGTTACGTAGTACCGGTACAGTCAAACCGTCTGGCGTTGCAACAGCAATTCCCATATGGATTTCGTTGCGAAGCAGTACTGATTTACCATCGTCAGACAAATGACCAGCAAACTCACGCTCTTCTTTCAGCAGGTGTGCCACAGCCTTGATGATAAACGCCATGATGGTCAGGCTAATGCCTTCTTTCTTGAAGTTACCCTTCAAGTCATTGCGCCATGCTTCAAGCTCAGTAATATCCGCATGATCAAACTGAGTCACTTGCGGAATAAAGTTGTTGAGCGACAATTGCGGAATCGAAACTTGCTGTAAACGCGTCAGTGCTTTTTCTTCAACGCCACCAAATGCGCTGAAATCTGGCAATGATGGCAAGCCTGATGCCACTGCAGCCGCTGCTGCTTTTGGCGCTGCAACTGGTGCAGTTAGACGCTGCTTCACGTATGCATAAATGTCTTCTTTAATCAGACGACCATGCTCACCAGAATTTTTGACCTGTGCCAACACCACACCCAATTCACGGGCGAGTTTACGTACAGCTGGACCAGCATAGACTTTGGCATTTTCAGCTTCTTGCTCTTTGGTCAATTTGCTGTCTTGGCTTGCCTGTGGCGCTGCATGATCGGCTTTGGCAGCAGGCGCAGGCGCTGCTTTTGGTGCCGCTGGTGCAGGTGCTGCTTCAGCTTTTGCTGGTGCTGCTTTCGGTGCACTTGGCGCTGCGCCTTCGGCTTCAACTGTAATCAGCAGTACGCCTTCTTGAACATCTTGTCCGGCTTGAACATGCACGGCTTTAACCACGCCTGAAACCGAACTTGGAACTTCAACTGTTGCCTTGTCCGATTCAACCACCACGATACTTTCGTCTTTGGTGATTTTATCGCCCACTTTGACCAAAATCTCGGCCACTGCAGCCTTGTCCACACCTAAATCTGGAACATTGACCTCAACATCACCCGCAGGTGCGTTTGATTCAGTAGCAGGTTGTGCCGTTTCTGCCGCAGATTCTTTGGCAGGTGCAGCAGCGCTTGATGCAGCAGGTGCTTGTTCAGGCGCAGCAGATGCGCCGCCCGCTGTTTTAAGCTTAAGCAGCACAACACCTTCTTGAACCGTGTCGCCTTCTTTGATCGCAATAGACACCACAGTACCTGTTGCTGTGCTTGGCACTTCAACCGACGCTTTGTCCGATTCAAGCAAAACTAGACTGTCATTTTCGGCAATCTCGTCGCCAACTTTCACTAAAATCTCGGCAACTGTTGCTTTTTCTACACCAATATCAGGAACCTGAACCTCAATTTCCTGAGTTGCACCGCCAGCAGCAGGCTGTGCAGGTGCTGCTTCTTGTGCAACTGGTTTTTCTTCTGGTGCTGGCGCAGCGGCAGGTTCTGCCGTTGCACCCTCACTTTCGAGCTCAACCAAGTCTGTACCTTCAGTGACTTCATCACCAAGGCTCACCAAAATACGTTTGACCACACCAGCTGCTGTACTTGGTACTTCAACCGATGCTTTGTCCGATTCGAGCAAGATCAGGCTGTCGTTTTCAGAAATCGTGTCACCAACCTTTACCAAGATTTCAGCAACCGTTGCTTTATCTACGCCAATATCAGGTGTTTTCACTTGCATGTCTTAGTTCCCCTCACCTGAGTGTTCTTCATACGCTGCCACAGGATGAACCTCTGGATGCGTCTGTGGCGCCCATGCAACTGGACGGTCTGTTTCGAGTTCGAAGCTTGAAATCGCATCTTTCACCAGACGGTTTTCTACTTCACCTTCATCAGCCAGTTTTTTCAGTGTTGCCACGACAATGTGAGCTGCATCGACACCGAAGTAGCTACGTAGGTTGGCACGCGTATCTGAACGGCCGTAACCATCGGTACCCAAAGTCACGTATGGACGGTTGTCTGGGAGGTAGGCACGAATCTGCTCGCTATAAGCACGCATGTGATCCGTTGCCGATACCACGATACCGTCTGTACCACGAAGCTGCTGAGATACCCAAGATTCTTTGGTTTCTTCGGTTAGCGGATGCAAGCGGTTGTATTCATCACAGGCCATACCGTCGCGCGCCAACTCGTTGAAGCTGGTCACACTCCAGATATTTGAGTGAATTTGATATTCTTCACGCAAGATTTTCGCCGCTTTGATGACTTCGCGTAAGATCACACCAGAACCAAGCAACTGAACGGTGGCTTTTTCATCTTTTTCAAACAGGTACATACCACGTTTGATGCCTTCTTCAGCGCCTTTTGGCATTTCTGGATGCTCGTAGTTTTCGTTCATGAGCGTCAAGTAATAGAACACACGCTCTTGATCGACATACATGCGCTTCAAGCCATCATGTACGACCACTGCAAGCTCATAACCGAAACATGGATCATAAGAAATACAGTTTGGAATCGTTCCTGCAAGGATATGCGAGTGACCATCTTGGTGCTGTAAACCCTCACCGTTTAGCGTCGTACGGCCAGCGGTCGCGCCCAACAAGAACCCTTGTGCCTGTGCATCACCTGCTGCCCATGCAATATCACCGATACGCTGGAAACCAAACATCGAGTAATACATGTACATCGGAATCATTGGCAAGTTATTGGTTGAATAACTGGTTGCCAACGCGGCCCATGCACTCATCGCACCCGCTTCGTTGATGCCTTCTTGCAACATGTGACCGTCTTTTGCTTCACGGTAGTTCATGAGCTGTTCATTGTCTTCTGGGGTATATTTCTGACCATGAGCAGCATAAATACCCAACTGGCGGAACATCCCTTCAAGACCGAAGGTACGTGCTTCATCTGGTACGATTGGCACTACGCGATCTTTAATCGCTTTTTCTTTTAACAACGACGCGATCAAACGCACCATCACCATGGTGGTCGATTGTTCTTTACCGTTGCTACCGCTTAACACACTGTCAAATACTGAAATTTCAGGAATCGCCAAAGATTCGCTTTCTTTACGACGTGCAGGCAGATAACCACCTAAAGCCTCACGACGCGCTTTCATATATTTGAGTTCTGGCGAGTTTTCTGCAGGACGATAGAACGGTAGATCTTCTAATTGCTCATCGTTAAATGGCAAGTTGAAACGGTTACGTACATATTTGAGTGAGTCAACATGCATCTTCTTGATTTGGTGCGTTTTGTTAACCGCTTCAATTTCATCAGACAAACCGTAACCTTTGACGGTTTTTGCCAGAATAACGGTTGGCTGACCAGTACTCTTCATCGCCTCAGCATAAGCTGCGTATACTTTGTACGGATCATGACCACCACGATTCAGATTATCGATATCTTCATCGCTTAAGTTTTTCACCAGCTCTTCAGCTTCTGGATATTTACCAAAGAAGTGCGCGCGCGTGTATGCACCGCCTTTTACTTGATAACGTTGGTAATCACCATCAACTGCTTCATCCATAATAGACTTAAGCGCACCTGAGGTGTCTTTGGCTAAAAGTGGATCCCAATGACGGCCCCAAACCACTTTGATTACGCGCCATCCAGCACCGCGGAACAATGATTCAAGCTCTTGGATAATTTTACCGTTACCACGTACAGGGCCATCAAGACGCTGTAAGTTACAGTTAACTACCCAGATCAGGTTATCAAGTTTCTCACGACCTGCCAGTGAAATTGCACCAGTACTTTCTGGCTCATCCATCTCGCCATCGCCGAGGTATGCCCAGACTTTACGATCTTCTTCTTTGATCAGACGACGGTTCATCAAGTACTTTTGAATATGTGCTTGATAAATCGACATGATTGGACCCAAGCCCATCGATACGGTTGGGAACTGCCAGTAATCTGGCATTAAGTAAGGATGCGGATAGCTTGATAGACCATTGCCATTTACTTCACGGCGGAAATTATTCAGTTGGTCTTCTGTCAAACGGCCTTCAAGAAAAGAACGCGCATAAATACCAGGTGCACAGTGACCTTGATAGTAGATCATGTCGCCGCCAAAGCTGTCGCTGTTGGCACGGAAGAAGTGGTTAAATCCAACGTCGTAAAGCGTTGCTGAAGATGCAAAGCTGGCCAAGTGACCACCTAAGTCGTCGCCTGTTTTGTTGGCACGTAGTACCATGGCCAATGCGTTCCAGCGGATCAATGCACGAATACGGCGTTCCATGTCTTGATCGCCCGGCATTGCAGGCTGTTCATCCACAGAAATTGTATTGAGATAAGGTGTATTCAAGCGTTGAATGGGAACATGCTTCGCAATCGCGCGTTGATAAAGCTTTTCCAATAAAAAAGCTGCACGTTCAGTTCCCATGTGCTGTAAAACCGAATCAAATGCATCTTGCCATTCTTGGGTTTCTTGTGCGTCGGAATCACCATAAAACGCCATAGTTCACCTTTTCCTTAGTCTTTTGTCTAGGGTGTATTTTTATCATATTTACCGCCATGCAAGTTATCCCCGCAGGTGAATACAGATAGGCACTATTATTTAGATAATAAATACTGATTGACTTTTTATAACCCAAAATAACAAAAAAACGCCAATTAAAGCTGTTTTTTTATACACGAGTATTTGAAATTTGATGTTAGAGTCAAATTTGGCTCAAAAATAAACAAACCGCGACTTTTGCGCGGTTTGTGCATTGTTAAGAATTTATGTAAAGCAAGATTCAATAAAACAGGAGTCAGATGGATATAAAGAACTTATGGCAACATGGCAAGGTAAGAACCTGGATTCTTGCGCTGACCGTCTTTCACCACTTCAAAGTGTAAATGTGGTCCCGTGCAACGCCCTGTACAGCCAACATTGGCAATGTGCTCACCCGCACCTACACGGTCACCGACCTGTACCATCACGCGTGAAGCATGTGCATAGCGTGTGAGGTAACCGTTGCCGTGATTAATCTCGACATATTGACCATAACCTGTACCCCAACCCGCCTTGGTCACAATACCCGGGCCAGAAGCATAGATCGGTGTGCCACTTGGCGCAGAGAGATCAATTCCTTCATGTGCGCGTGTGGTGCCGAGTAAAGTTCGTGTACCAAATTCCGAAGAGACACGCACCATGTCTGGCAATGGATGCGTTACTAACCATGAGTAAGGGCTGTTATTTGAGGCGGCGCTATAACGCGAAGAAGAGGATTTACCATACTTTTTTTCGATGCTTTGATTGTTCAGTTCAGTTGTTTTTTCTCGTAAGGTGACTGAAACCTGTGTCTTACCGGGAATATCCAAATCGTCTGGATGCGTATAAGAACCTTGACTGAGTGTACGGGAAAGCTGTTCGAGTCGGTCGGATGATGTATCTGTCTGGTCAATCGTTTGGTAATCAGCGAAAGCAACTGATGCGGCAGAAGCTGCCAGAGAAAAAGCAAGTAAAATTCGACGCGTATGCATAAAAAACCTCGTGAAACTGTTCTTACTAAAAGTTCCTTGCGTGATCTCTTCCTTGATATCCATTGAATGACGCGTATAAGATGAGACATTGCCTGCAATGAGTCACGACCATGTCTGAACCTAAAAACGTGTTTCAACAAACAAGAAAACACATAAAAACAGGAAACTTAACGTTTCTTACAACGCAAGTTGCACAGTGGCAAAAACTTACGAAATTAATTCAACCCTTATTGCCGCAACCTGAAAAATGGCAAGTAGTCTGTTATCAATATGGTGTCTTGACCCTCACCGGCGAAAATCAGGCCATGATTAGTCAGCTCGGTTATCTTCAAACACAATACATTACGAAATTAGCTCAACTAGAAGGCTTACACGAACTGCAACGACTCCAAGTGCGTTTACGACCAAAATCGCAACTTCCCCCAACATCATCACCGTCAGTTACCTCTCTCCCACCAGAAACCCAAGATATGTTACAAGGTGCTGCTGGTTTGGTGAGCGACCCTAAGCTTAGCCAAGCTTTACTACGTTTGGCAAGCAATAAAAAATAATCTCGAGCGTTAGATCTGGCTCGCGGTGCGTCAAATCTGTGATGCAGTTATCTCTTTAAAGAATTACACTATAACATAACAACTGCGAGACAATGACTTAGCCGATGTTTACGTAAGAAATTGGGCAATCCTGTGCGTCATCAAATGTTACAATTTTATAATTAGCTGGATCGCTTTGTACGTTGCGAAGTAACTGGTTATTTAAAGCATGACCAGATTTGTAGCCATCGAACTTGGCAATAATCTGATGACCCATCAAATACAAGTCCCCTACGGCGTCTAATATCTTATGGCGTACAAACTCATCCGAAAAACGCAAGCCTTCTTCATTCACAACACCGGTATCATCTACACCAATGGCATTTTCAAGACTTGCGCCCAGTGCAAGATTATTGGCTTTTAAGTAATCCAAATCTTTCATGAAGCCAAATGTACGTGCTTCACTCACCTCGTATACAAACGTTTCGGTTGAAAAATCAATCGTGGCTGACTGGTATTCTTTGGCAAAGGCTGGATGATCAAAATCAATGGTAAAATTAAGTTGAAAGCCATCGTGCGGAGTAAAAATGGCTTTTTTATCGTTGATCAGGGCTTCAACAGGTTTTAAGATTTTTATAAACTTTTTTGGGGCATCCTGTTCACACAGTTCACCTTGCATCAATAAATAGATAAACGGCCCTGCACTACCATCCATAATCGGAACTTCCGAGGCAGACACTTCAATAATCAGGTTATCTATTCCCAATCCTGCAATTGCACTCATGACATGCTCAATGGTGCCCACTTTGACATTATCAATGACTAGATTGGAACACATGAATGCTTCTTGAATGAGCAAAGCATCGGCGTGAATGTCGACTGGTGGATCTAAATCAATCCGGCGAAATACAATGCCACCGTCAATTGCATGAGGCAAAAAATTGATCATGACCTTCTGACCACTATGAAGACCAATGCCACTCGCCTTAACCACGCGTTTGAGGGTACGTTGTTTCAACATGCTACGCTTACTTTATCTCTAAAAACCGATATAAGTTAGCATATTTAGCTATTGATAAAAAATAAAAAAGGTAGTGAATCTCACTACCTTTTAGTTAACTCAATAACGTTATTATTTACGTTGTTGATTTTTAAGATAATCCTGAATACTCATCGGTGAAGAGCGTGGTGAAGAGCTTGGTGCAGCTGTCGCTTCAACACCCTGACGCTTATTAATCGCCGGTACGTCATCGTCATCAGTTGTATGTGCACTTGGTACATTCACATGATGTTGAACATGACGTTTACGCGGTTCTGCTTCAGAGGCATTACGCGTTAACCCTGTTGCAATCACAGTCACACGTAATTCATCGCGTGCTTCAGGGTCAAATACCGTACCGTAGAAAATCTCACCCTCATCAAGATCGACAATCTGGTTAACCACGTCGGTAATAATCTCGGTTTCACGCAAGGTAATATCATCACCACCGGTAATGTTGATCAATACACCCTTGGCATTAATGATATTGACATTATCGAGCAGCGGACTGCGAATGGCTTGCTCAGCTGCCTGACGCGCACGATCTTCACCACGGCCTAAACCAGCACCCATCATGGCGTAACCACGAGTACTCATGGCAGTTTTCAAATCGGCGAAGTCAAGGTTAATGTGACCACGGTTGACTACTAAATCAAAGATACTACGTACCGCATTAAGCAAGACATCATCTGCTTTTTTGTACGCATCACGCATTGAGATGTCGCCATAGACACTGAGCAAACGCTGATTTGGAATAATAATCAATGAATCAACATGTGCCTCAAGTGCTTCTATACCTTTTTCGGCAGCACGCAAACGACGGCGGCCTTCAAAGTTAAATGGCGTTGTTACTACACCAACGGTTAAGATTCCCATCTCTTGTGCGATTTCAGCCACAACTGGCGCAGCACCAGTTCCCGTTCCACCGCCCATACCAGCAGTCACAAACACCATATCGGTGCCTTCTAAATGCTGGCGAATAATTTCGCGGCTTTCTTCTGCTGCAATCTGACCCACTTCTGGGTTTGCACCTGCACCCAAACCACGTGTGCTTTGCTCACCAAGCTGCATCTTAAAAGGTGCATTCATGCTGTCTAAGGCTTGCTTGTCTGTATTGGCGCAAACAAATTTCACACCTTTGATGTCGGATTGCACCATGTGCTGTACGGCATTTCCGCCACCACCACCTACACCAAACACAGTGAAACGGGCTTGACCGTTGCTATCGCTTAGTTCATCTTCTATAAATTCAAATGAGGCCATGACCTGTAGAGTTCCCTAATTCATATTGGCAGTCACTTCAGCCCGTATACTGCCTTGATCTTTAATAAAACTTCATTTTTAGGATGCTGCTCAAGAGTGACCTTGTCAAGTACGACAATTTTCTATTACAACTTCCCAACAATATTGTCCAAAAATACATACACCTTAAAAGATGGCTTTTAACTTGGTATTTAAGGTATTCCAACCATTTGCAACCCGATTCCACAATGAACGCTGGGCGACCTCTTCAGAATCTTCAACGGTATCTTGCAGTTCACTTTGGCTAAACATCAGTAAGCCCGCAGCTGTAGCATACATCGAGCGACGCATCGCCGCCTGATGCTGTTCATCAGCATACACCTGTAATGGCGGATTACCTAAATGTGCCGAAACACCCAGTATACGCCGTGCCAGACTCACCATACCTTCAATCTGACAAGCATCACCCGTTAGAACCACACCATGATACAGACCATGAATGGCACCACTGCGCTCAAGTTCATCACGAACCTGACCTAAAATCTCTTCATAGCGTGCAATGATGATTTCTGCTAGCTCAATACGACTAATGGTTTGTGGCCCATCAATCGCCTGTACCTGAATCATCTGATCGGGTTTGATCGCACTTAAATCCACGCAGCCATGCAGAATTTTAATACGTTCTGCTTCTTCCGTGGTGGTTTGCAACACCGCTGCAATATCTCGGGTCACATTTTCCCCACCGCGCTGCAAAGTACGTGCCAGTGCTAAACGTCCGTCTAAATATACCGCAAGATTAGAAATACCTGCACCGATATCGAGCAAACAGACACCATATTCTTTTTCATCTTTGAGCAGGCTGGCTTCAGCAGTCGCCAAACACGACACCACCATTTTTTCAACACCAATGTTGGCGCCTTTCATGGCCCGATCCAGATTCTGCATGATACTGATCGGCATCATCATCAGCTGATAATGACCGGTCATGCTATGCGCCGACATATTGATCGGATTTTGTACCCACTCTGATTCCTCGTCGAGCTCAAAACCTAACGGCACCGCACTGGCCAAATAATAATCTGGCGTGACATGACTGGCTTTGGCCAGCTCTAAGGCACGTACCACTTCATTGGTGGTGATGGTGTGGTCGGCTTTGGCAATCGGCGTTCGGCCAGAGGCATAAAAACTTTGTAATTCTGTTGTTGGAATTGACACCCATGCCGTGTGCACACGACATTCCGCCATATTCTCTGCTTCAGCCACTGCATTTTTAATTGCCGAAATGACCTTATCGAGACTGACGATTTTTCCTTTATTCATGCCACGGTTACGTGCAGTCGCCATCCCGATGACTTGAATGTTATCCGGTGCGTGAACTTTACCAATTAAAACTGAAACTTTATGCGTCCCAATGTCAATCGCAACAATCGAGGGAACAGCTTCACTCATTACTCACTACCATTCGTTCGTTGTGTAATACGGCAAAATGCCTGTTATTTTTAAAGCCAAACATTATGGCTTTGCTGTTATTCCAGATGCAACATTTGTGTCATCACTCGTTACAACAAACTGACCATTTAGTATCTTAGGCGGTGCGCCTGTTTTCCATTGTAGTGATAATCCATTTCTATAGCGTAAATCAATGGCTGAGATTTTGGACCACACTGGTTTCAGGTCAGTTTGAGCCAGATGGCTTAAACGTTGCAGTTTACTCATGGTTTGATCTTGATCCACAATAATACGCAGACCAGAATCAAACTGCATAAACCACGTCATACGCTCGGTGAGATAAAGCTCGGTTAAACGTAAATTGACGGGCTGGAATAATTGATTAATTTCGTTATAGCGACGCATCATGGCCTTCGACTGGGTGATTGGCCCATGTAGCATCGGTAAATTTGGATGATTTTTGAGTTCGGCTTCTGCATACACATCGCCGCTATCACTGAGCAATCGACCCGTGCCCCAGCGTGCAATTGGATGTCGCGGCATCACCCGTACACGAATACTATTGGGCCAAGCACGTGATACCACTACGCGATCTACCCAAGAAATGTCCAGTGCTTTATCGCGAATCTGCTCCAGATCCGAGGTAAAGTAATTTTCTTTGATGATGGGTCGTATATGCTGCTCAAGTTGTGATTGCTCGATACTAGAGCGTGTGCCGACAATGTCTAAATCGGCAATTTTTGCATCGGTAATCACTTTATACAAACCAAACACGCCAGCAGCCAGCACCACAAATGCAATACACAGCAAGATCCAGCCACCAATATTGGCAAGCTTTTGCTTGCGCGTGGGTGGCTTTTCATGAATGGATGTAATCGCCGCTCGTTTACGACGCATGGATGCTGGAAGCTGGGCCATATTTAGTGTGTCGAACCTGTAAGAGTTTGCGCTAAAATTTCAACGCACAGTGCATCAAAATCGATTCCAACGGCCTGCGCAGCCTTTGGTACAAGCGAATGGCTGGTCATTCCTGGTACAGTATTGATTTCAAGCAACCAGAAGTTTCCATGCTCATCCTGCATCGCATCGACACGCCCCCAACCACTGGCTCCAACGGCATGAAAGGCACGCAAAGTGAGCGCTTGTAGTTTCTTTTCATCGGCATCGGACAATCCCGACGGAATACCGTATTGCACATCGTTACGCTGATACTTGGCATCGTAATCGTAAAATGCCACGTCTTGAGGTGGCTGCAAACGAATGACGGGCAAAGCTTGACCATTGAGCACCACAATCGTGTACTCGCGCCCCGTGATCCATTGTTCAGCCATTACCACGGCATCATGGGCGGTTGCTTTTTCAATGGCGGTTGCAAAGTCTGCCATTTTTTCGACTTTACTCATGCCAATACTTGAGCCTTCATGTACTGGCTTGATGATCACAGGCAGGTTAAGAGACGCCACAATTTCGTTCAAATCTGAATCTTTATTGATAATCCGGTAAGGTGCAGTCGGTAAGTCACTGCCCTGCCAAATTTGCTTGGTCTTAATTTTATCCATGCCAATGGCGGAGCCTTGTACACCTGTTCCGGTATAAGGAATATCTAACCATTCCAGTACACCTTGAATCTGGCCGTCTTCCCCGCCCCGACCATGCAACACGATAAACGCGCGATCGTAGCCCACCAGTTCGGTGACGCTACGTTCTTTGGGATCAAATGCTTCTGCTTGAACACCCGAACGTAACAATGCATCGAGTACGGCCTGACCACTATCTAAAGAAACTTCTCGCTCAGCTGATTTCCCACCAAACAACACGGCAACTTTGCCGAACTTTGACGCATTTGACACGTTTTTATCCTTAAATTTTTCGCAAACTGAATCTGACCAAAACCATTACACTGATTTTAAATACAAATGCTGCTGGGCAAGATCGACTGAAATTGCTCCCACGTTACCCGCACCTTGCGTCAATAACAAGTCATTTGCTTGTAACACTTTTTGTATGATGTTGGGCAAATTGCCTTCGACTGGATCGACCAAAATAGGTTCTACATCACCACGTAGGCGGATACTTCGTGCCAAGGCGCGGCTGTCGGCACCGACAATCGGCTTTTCACCCGCAGGATAAACTTCGAGCAACAGCAGTTGGTCCACCTGTGACAACACTTCAACGAAATCGTCGAAGCAGTCACGGGTACGGCTATAACGATGTGGTTGAAACATCATGACCAGACGACGATCTGGATGACTTTGACGGGCCGCTTTAATGGTGGCTTCGACTTCTTTTGGATGGTGACCATAGTCATCGACCAGTTTGACATCTCCATCACCAAGTGCATATTCACCTTGCACCTGAAAACGGCGTCCAACACCACTAAAACCTTCTAGTGCACGGCCAATGGCTGCATCGGAGACCCCTTCATCGGTGGCCACACCAATCGCTGCAAGTGCATTTAAAATGTTGTGCAGCCCTGGCTGATTAACCGTCAGACGCAGTGGTTCGCGATCTTTACGAAGCACGGTAAAATGCGACTGCATGCCTTCTTGCACCACGTCTACAGCACGAATATCGTTGTCTTCATTAAAGCCATAGGTCAAGGTTGGGCGGCCAAAACGTGGCATGATTTCACGCACATTCTGATCATCGCCACACACCACAGCCAAACCGTAAAACGGTAAACGATGAATAAACTCGACAAAGGTATCTTTTAATTTGTCGAAGCTTCCACCGTAGGTATCCATATGGTCCGCATCGACATTGGTAATAATGGCGGCCATTGGTTGCAAATATAAAAATGAGGCGTCGGATTCATCAGCTTCGGCCACAATAAAGCGACTTGCACCGAGCGCAGCATTCACTCCGGTACGATTGAGCAAACCGCCAATCACATAAGTTGGATCCAGATTTTCTTCGGCCAACATGGTGGTCAGCAAGCTGGTGGTTGTGGTTTTACCATGCGTGCCTGCAACTGCAATCCCATGACGGTAGCGCATCAGCTCACCCAGCATTTCTGCACGGCGCACCACAGGAATACGTTGTTCCATCGCTGCTTTAATTTCAGGATTTTCCTGATCGATGGCTGTCGATACCACCAGTACATCTACAGCTTTCAGGTTTTCGGTGCTGTGTCCGATATAAACTTTTACGCCTTTTTCTTCAAGCTGTGCCGTTATTTTAGAGGCTTTGATATCCGAGCCAGATACTTTATACCCTTGGTTTTTTAAAACTTCTGCAATGCCGCACATCCCAGCACCACCGATGCCCACAAAATAAATGTGTTTAATACGGCGCATCTCAGGAACTTTAATGAGTTTTTTGGCTTGATCGGCTGGGGTTGTTGGTGACATAGGACACTCTAACTTACAAAGTTTCAATAAGGTCTACCACGTGTTGGGTAGCATTGGGTTGCGCATGTTGGCGGGCTGTCACGGCCATTTCAGAAAGTAACTGACGATTCATGAGCGGGCGTAATAGTGCATCGAGCGTTTCTGGCGTCATGCTAGATTGCTGGCAAATTTTGGCAGCACCCACATCAGCTAAAAATTTGGCATTGGCGGTTTGGTGATCATCCACCGCGATGGGTAATGGTACAAAAACTGCCGCCACACCGGCTGTTGCCACCTCGGTGACGGTTAGCGCACCAGCACGGCAAATGATCAGATCGGCATCGCTATAAGCCTGTGCCATATCTTTGATAAACGGCATCACTTGTACATGTACATGAGAGGATGCACTGGCATAGCGTGCACGGGTGTCATCGAGCTGTTTTTGCCCACATTGATGAAAAATATTGAGCGGCAATCCGAGCTTTAACAGCGCCTCTGGCAGACGTTCATTGAGTGCCTGTGCTCCCAACGATCCGCCTACAATTAAAATATTTAGTGGTTGGCCAGCTGCTTCACGGCTGTCATAGCGCCACTTCGGACTAAGAATGGCTGAAATTTCCTGACGCACCGGATTACCTGTGGTCACAACTTTGCTGTGCGCAGGAAACGTATTGGGGAAAGCTTCACAGACTTTTGCAGCAACACGCGCGAGCTGGGTATTGGTAAAGCCTGCAACCGCATTTTGCTCATGAATCAGCACCGGTATCCCTAAAATACGCGCGGCAAGTCCACCAGGCCCTGCCACATAACCACCGAAGCCCGCGACTGCATCGATTTTGAGCTGCTTCATATAACGCATGGCACTGTACGTGGCCTTCATGATTTTAAATGGTGCCATGAGTTTACGCACCGCACCATTGCCACGCACACCTTGAATATCAATCTGATAAATCGGGATATTCTGGTCTTTGAGCAGTCGATTTTCCATCCCTGTAGGTGTTGCCAGCCATGCCACTTGGCACCCTTGTTGCTGCAATTGTTTTGCAACCGCCAATGCGGGAAACACATGACCACCTGTACCGGCAGCCATCATCATGACATGTTTGGATTTACGTTGCGATGCATCAGTCACGGTATACTTCTTTAGCTCAAAAACAAGGGAAATAACAGTTATTTATTTAGCGGATTATTCTAATCCTAAAGCACACGCAACGAAAAGCTTATTTCACGTGTTTGCAACATAAAGCATGGTGTTTTTTGGTTGCTTGGTCATGAAAAATTATTTAGATACACAAATCATGTGATGCATCGTACAGCCTTACTCGACTCTCCTCCTGAATCAAGGCATCAATATGTCTGAATTAGCGAAGATGCCCTGTTGGAAGCGCAGTCGTGTATTTAACGCGATCTAGTGCAAAACTAGAGCGAATACTTGCTACACAAGAGATCTGGGTGAGACATTTCATGAGTAATTCTTGATATTTTTTTAAATCCTCAATGACAACACGCAATAAAAAATCAGCCTCTCCACTCATCAGATAACATTCCATGATCTCAGGACGCTGTTCGATAGCATGCGTAAATAGTGCAAGCAACTCTTTATTTTTTATCGGTCCGATAGCAACCTCAGCCTGCTTTGTCATTTCAGCTGAATATGGCAGAAGAATCAGCACTTTCGCTATGTCAAACTTTACTTTGGGCGTCCCACTGATTGGTATTGGTGCATCCGTAATTTTGACAAATAGTTATTTAACACCGCTCTTCTCTATAGGTATTATTTTGATTATTATTGCAGTTATTTTAGCAGCAGCTATAGCCAAAAATCCCACAACCAAAAATTAATATGATTAATTTCATATTTACTCAAAATATCAAGAAATATAAAATAATATATTCACTATTAAATTTCTATAATTAGATTAACAAAATTAATATTTTAAAAACTTATATAAATCAAAAAATTAAATTATTTTTTTCAACAAAAACAATTAATTATAAAATAATTAAAATAAAAATATCTATTGGCATATTTATTTAAATTAATAAGCTTCTAATTAATTTTTATTTTTAATCTGGTATAGATTTTGCTTAATTAAATCATCAAATAAAAGAGTTAAAATCATGTCAGAACAAGCCAATTATAGAAAAACCTTGAATAGCCGACATCTTCTAATGATTTCTTTAGGCGGTGTGATTGGAACAGGGCTTTTTGTAAGCTCTGGTTATACTATTAATCAAGCAGGCCCCTTAGGTGCTGTACTTGCTTATTTGATTGGTGGATTAATCGCATTTTGTGTGATGCAATCATTAGGTGAGCTCTCAGTTAACGAGCCTCATACTGGTGCATTTTCGCATTATGCAAAAAAATATATCAATGCACCGACTGGATACACGATTGCTTGGCTTTACTGGCTTACTTGGACAGTTGGAATTGGTTCAGAATTTGTTGCAGCAGGAATTTTGATGACTGAATGGTTTCCCACGATTCCTGTCTGGATCTGGAGTACTTTCTTTGGGACATTTGTTTTGTTGGTGAATATCTCAAGTGTTAAGTCATTTGGAGAAATTGAATTTTGGCTGTCTCTGGTTAAAGTACTTGCTATAGTGTGCTTCATTGCCATTGGAGGACTTTATTTAACTGGATTTCTAGGCACTCCTCACTCAAATCATGGCGTCAGTAATTTCCACTCAGAAGGCTTATTTCCTACCGGTTTTGCGCCGATTATTGGCACATTAGCAGCCGTAATATTTGCTTTTTCAGGGACTGAACTGATCGGTATTGCTTCAGGTGAAACAAAAAACCCTGAAAGTGCGATTCCTAAAGCTATCAAAGCAAATTTATGGCGTTTAATTCTATTTTTTATTGGCTCAATTATTATTGTCGCCGCGATTCTCCCTCGCGCGGGAGCTGGTGTTACAGAAAGTCCATTTGTTGCTGTCCTCAAAATTATCGGTATCCCTTATGCATCAGATATTATGAATATTGTCATTATTTCTGCATTGCTTTCCACTGCAAATTCAGGTCTTTATGGTGCTGCACGCATGATGGCAACATTAAGCCAGCAAGGTACACTTCCAAAATTCGTAGGTAAACTTTCTAAGAAGGGCGTGCCTGTAAATGCTACATTATTAAGCATGTTAGGCGGGCTCTGTGCACTCTTTAGTAGTTATTATGCTGCAAGTTCAGTTTATTTAACCTTGGTTTCAATCGCAGGTTTTGCTGTGGTGGCCGTTTGGTTAAGTATTTCAATCAGCCATATAGGCTTTCGTAGACATTTGGCTACTCAAGGCATCTCTCCAACTACATTGAAATATCGTATGAAGTTTTTTCCATTGGCTCCAATAGTCTCAATCATTGCATGTACTTTTACCATTGTGTGTATGCTCATAGATCGATCACAACAATTGGCATTAATTATTTCTGTTCTTTTTGTTGTAAGCTGCTATATAAGCTACTATATCATTCAAATTATTAAGAAAAAAAATAAACAGGTGTGTCAGTCTATTTAGCTTATGCATTTGTTTACTTGAAGTTGCATGATAAGTGCAGTTGGTTCATTTGTTTAAATAGAATATTTGCTAGATTGGCTAGATCAAATGAACCATTTTTTAGATACCCGCATTTTGAATCGATCAACTTTAAATGATTGCAAAGGAGATTAATTTAAAATGCACCACATTGTACTGAGTCTTTTATGAATTACAGTCAAGCAACCCTACTCGCAGGTTTAGATCACTATCGAGACCCACACTCTCAGGGTTTAGTTCCCAATATTCAACCTGGTGTTACATTTTCAACAACCGAAAACTCATCTGCTCTTTTGTATGCGCGTAGCTCTAATGATAATGCCACGCTCATTGAGTCGATTATTTGTAAGCTAGAAAGTGGTGTTGAAAGCAAGGTTTTCAATTCTGGCGCTTCGGCAGCTTATGCAGTATTGAGTACGATTCGTCCACACGATACTTTGGTTATGCAAGAAGATAGCTATTACGAATTTAAAAAGATCATTGCAGCATATTGTAAAAAAATTCACGCCAATTTTATGAGTTTAGATTTTTCTACTCCTGAAGGACTTCAACAGCTTGAAGACGTAAAAAATGTAAAATTGGTCTGGGCCGAAACAGCAAGCAATCCTTTTTGGAATACAGTAGATCTAGAAAACTTAGCAGACACTGCGCATCGAATTGGAGCAAAGTTACTTGTAGATGCCACGATTTCAACACCATTAAACTGTCGTCCTTTATTGCTTGGCTGTGACTATGTATTGCACTCTGCCACAAAGTATCTCAATGGACATGGTGATGTGATTGCGGGCGTGATTACCACCTCTACAATAGATGACACTTGGAATGAAATAATTGAATTTAGAACCAATGCTGGATGTATTTTACAATCTTTTGAAGGATGGTTATTGTTACGGGGGTTACGTACACTAGATTTACGCATACAACGTGCTTTTGATAATGCAGATCAAATTGTCGCATGGTTAAAACAACAAGACTGTATTGAACACATTTACTATCTTGGTTTGAGTGATAAAAAATACCTTAGTAAGCAATTTAAGCGGCCATCTAGCGCAATGATCTCCTTTTTGCATAAAGGAGATCAGTTCTCATCACGGGCAATCTGTAACGCGACACAGGTGTTCAGTAATGCAACATCTTTGGGCTCAACAGAGAGCTTGATCGAATTCAGAAGAGAAACAGAGGGTCAAAATTCGCTATGTCCCGATAATCTCATTCGTTTATCAATTGGTTTAGAATCTGTTCAAGACCTGATTTTAGATTTAGAACACGTATTTCAACAGCACTTGAGTACAGTCTAATCTCCGTAATATTTTGGGATAGAGCTTCCTGCCACAATACATTCACCATGAATTGAGGCAGGAATAAACATCAAAAATCACACACGAGAGGTTTCCAACACATCAAACAACATATCGGCAATTGAGGTACCAAACTGCGTATCGATTTCGCGGATACAGGTTGGACTGGTCACGTTAATTTCCGTAACGTAATTTCCAATGACATCAAGCCCGACAAAGACCAAGCCTTTTTCACGTAAAAATGGCCCCACTTTGGCTGCAATTTTTTTGTCATTTTCGGTGAGTGGACGTGCTTCACCTAAACCACCAGCAGCCAAATTCCCTCGCACTTCTCCATTTTGCGGAATGCGCGCTAAACAGTACGGCACTGGCTCACCATTGATCATCAATATTCGTTTATCGCCATCTACAATTTCAGGGATATAGCGCTGCGCCATGATCGGACGCGTTCCCATTTCAGTAAGCATTTCCAAAGTTGAGCCAATATTCTGCCCGCCTTGATGCAAGCGGAAAATCCCCATTCCGCCCATCCCGTCGAGCGGTTTAACAATCACATCACTATGCGCTTGAATGAATTCGCGGATTAAGCTCTGCTGCGATGTTACCAGTGTCGGTACTTGTAGCTCTGGAAACTGCGTGGCAAAGAGTTTTTCGTTACAGTCACGCAGGGACTGCGGTTTATTGATGATCCACACCCCTTCACGCTCCGCCTGCTCCAAAATGTAGGTGGTATAGACAAAGTTCATGTCAAACGGCGGATCTTTACGCATCAAGATCACATCGTAGTCGGCTAGCGACTGTTTTTGCTTCTCGCCCAGTTCGTAATAGTGCTGGTAATCTTCAAATACGGTCAGCGGTGCAATCAGACCACAGGCCTTACCTTGATCGATATATAAGTCGTGCTGTAATGCATATCCCAATTGATGACCTCGTCGGCTCGCTGCCCACAGCATGGCCATAGTCGAATCTTTTTTAAGATTCACCGTTTCAATCGGATCCATTACGACAAGTACACGCATAATCTGACGCTCATCTATTGAGTTGTGGCAAAAGTATAGCGAATTTTTTATCTCACGCCGAACAGCAGCATAAAACAACACAGCCGACAAAAAAAGGCAAAGATCCGAAATCTTTGCCTTTTCAACGATAGCGCAGGAAAACTGTGACTTTCAACGTTGATGACTGGACGATTAAAAATCGCTTTCTTCATACATGTGAGACATGCGTTTTTGTTTGGTATTTAAATAATCTTGATTGAAGATATTCAGTCCGACTGTTAATCGCACACGATCGACTACATTGACTTCTAAATCTTGTAGTGCTTTTATTTTTAAAGGATTATTGGTAATTAATTTCACTTCTTCCACCTTCAGATGCCCCAGCATAATCGAGCACATATCGTAGCGACGCGCATCGGCAGGAAGGTTGAGCAATAAATTCGCATCGACTGTATCGTGCCCCTGATCTTGCAATGCATAGGCGCGAATTTTATTGGTTAAGCCAATGCCACGCCCTTCCTGACGCAAATACAGAATCACACCTTGCCCTGCATCATGAATCATCTTCATCGTGGCATGCAATTGAGGACCACAATCACACTTGAGTGAGCCGAAGGCATCCCCCGTTAAACACTCTGAGTGAATGCGCACCAACACGGGTTGCCCAGAGAGATCCGCACCGCCTTTGCATAGCGCCACATGTTCTTCGCCCGTTTTGGGATCTTGAAACACATGAATGTCGAAATCACCATAAGCGGTCGGTAATTTTGATTTTGCAACGAATTCTATAGCCATGAGTTTATCCGCTTGTTCGTAAACCAATGAGATTAAACTCGGATACATCATCATAAATGACAAGATCAGGCGCTTTGCATAGCTTCTATGAAGCGACACATCTAGATCCGAATTTAATAAGAAGATTGCTCACTGGATTCAAAAGGTTAGTGAGTTTTTGCCGCAATAGATGCAATAAAAAAGTGCTACAGCCACGGGTACATCATCATTTTCAATTTTAGCGTAACCACAGTACAGTGAATTTTTTGTGAACGCAGCTAAGCGTTCGACGGCAGTGATTTGTTTAGTTAGATCGATTTCAGATTGAAGAAAACCTTAAGCTGCTTACTTTTTACCCATAAAGCCTGTGAATTTGACGTGAAGACTTACATTTAAATGACCCATTTACATCGATCAAAAATAATTCTTTTATTTACAAAATTTGATCACAACTCTAACTTAAGAATGGTAAATCGTTCACGATTTATACAGGACACAATTAGAACACAGTGGAAAAAATAAATGCAGCCAGAGATGTTATGACTTGCATCTCCCTTGCACCTAAACAAACTTCTCCATACAGTGCTGGAAATAAACTCATGAAAAAAAGTATATTAGCATTGGCACTTGCATCGGCAAGCTGCCTTTTGATTACAGGATGCAACTCAGACTCCGATAGCGATGATGGCGTATCATCAAGTGCTACAGGAGATACCATCATTTTAACTGCAGATGGCTCCATTGCCTCTGTAAACCGCGACACGCCAGATCAGATTGTATCATCGAAAAAAATCTCCATGCTGCAAGCCAACGATCAGCTTGTGGGGATCGATTATCGTCCGAAAGACGAAAAGCTTTATGCCGTTGGCTTACAAGGTAATTTGTATACCGTCGATCCGAGTACTGGTGCAGCGACTTTCTTAAGAAAGTTAACGGCTGATCCAGCAGATACCACTGACGGTAATGCGCCTTTTACTAAAATTAATGGCGATGCAGAGCTGATTACGGTCAATTTTAATCCCGCGGCCGATCGTTTACGTGTCATTACCAATACAGGGCAAAATTTACGTATTAACGTAGATACTGGAGCAACCTTCACTGATGGTGATATTAACCCGACCACCAGTAGCCCAGTAATTGTTGCCGCTGCCTATACCAATGCGTTTGCAGGCACCGCAACCACACGCCTATTTAGTATCGATCAGACCACCGACAGTATTTATTTACAAAACGCCAATGCGGGTACACTGGGAACTTCTGCACGACTTGCAGACGGATTGGATTTCCAAGGTGGTAGCGGTTTTGATATCGACCCAATAAGTAATGTTGGCTATGCAGCCTTAAAAGCGGCAGGGAGCTATAAACTGTATCAAATCAATGTCGGGAATGTGGGCACCAATAACCCTGCCGTATTTAATAGTGCGGCGCTGGCCAGCAGCTTCAATACTTCAGGCATTCGCGGACTGGCACTCAAACGTGCCAAAGATACCACCGCAACAGGTATTGGCTTAAATGCCAACAATAAGCTGGTGGTGTTCTCGTTGAGCACACCAAATAGCGTCACGGAGCGTTCAATTAGTGGCGTACAGGTCGATGAGAAATTTATTGGTATCGATTACCGACTACGCACCACCACCGATAAATCTGGTGTCTTGTATGGTCTGACCAACAAAGCCAATCTCTATACCATCAATACCGATACAGGCATCGCCACTTTGGTAACCTCTCTTAAGCCTGCGACTAATAGTACTTATGCTGGCTTACAAGGAACCTCTTTTGCAGTGGACTTTAACCCTGCGGCGGATCGCTTACGTGTGATCAGTAACACGGGGCAAAGCCTACGTATTAATGTCGATACGGGCGAAACCACTAAAGATGGTGACATTAACGGCATTGCGGGTGCAATTGTCACTGCAGCGGCCTATACCAATAGCTTCAAAACTGCAATCAGTGGCGTAGCAACCGAATTGTTTGATCTCGATCAGACCAATCAAGCATTGGTCAAACAAGACCCGCCAAATAACGGTACGATTAACCGAATTGGTGGTTTGGGGATCAGCTTAGGCACCGACAACGGCTTTGATATAGCAGGTGGTGATAACGGTCTGGCACTGGCAACAGTGGCAGGAAGCACTGGACCTTCTGTGCTTTATCGAGTTGATATCAATACCACAACCACCAGCGATACCCGCGCACGCGCAGCGGTCAGTGTTGATAGTACGCCAAATGTAGCAGCATCGACCATTGGTACTTCAAGCACAGCGCCACTGATTGATCTGGCAATTTTGTTGAAGTAATCGGCAGAACGCTCAAGTCGCTTTTAGAATATATCTAAAAGCGACACTATCTTTATATAAGAGCGCAAATCTAGATACGACCCGGATTACAACTATAATCTTTATTTAAATCAGATCATTAAACAGTTGTTGCTATAAAATTAAGCATAATGAACAACTACTCACCATATAAATAAAAATTGACTGATTTGATATTTATTAAGTTTAATGTTTTGTTTTAAATATTTTATGATTGTTTTTAAATACTACAAATGATTTCAGAATGAAACTTTATCGCTATTTAACCGGTCCAGACGATGCCCAGTTTTGTGCAAGAGTCAGCAAAGCCTTGAATCAGGGCTGGACATTATACGGCGCACCGACCATGACATTTAACGGCACTCAGGTCATTGTGGGGCAAGCCATTACCAAAGAAGTGGATGCCGCTTACGCACCAGAAGCGGATATGCTTGAAATGCTCAAACAACATGCCTAAATCAAAAATGCCTGTCATAAGATAGGCATTTTTATATTTAAATTTGTTTTTTAAACATGTGTTTACGCCAGCGTTGTTTCGCCTACATGATGATAGGCGCGGTTGAAATAAACCAAACCTTGCTCATGCTGCTGCTGACGAATCGCCACAATCGGACAAATAAAAATGGTGTGTGTACCCACTTGCTGAATTTGCTCGATTTCACAATCAAAGCTGACCAATGCATCGCTTAAAATAGGCGAACCTGTTTCCAGCTCAATCCACTGGCCATGTTGAAAGCGTTCTTCTGGGCCGAGCTTGGATGCAAACACCGTCGAGAGCTGTTCATGCTGAGCACCAAGTACATTCACACTCAGGATTTTATTGTTGAGAAAGTGCCCATGAGAGCTGGCAGACTGATTCATACAGACCAACAAAGTAGGTGGTGTATCGGTCACGCTACACACCGCAGATGCAGTAAATCCGTAGCGCCCTGACATGCCCGCTGTGGTCACAACGCTGACCGCACTGGATAATAACGACATTGCGTTTCGAAAGTCTGTTGCTGCAACCATTCCCATTTTCCTCAATTGAATCCTGTGCCCAACAGGCACAGCTCACCGACTGAATTTACTGATTCACCCCAAGGCATTTATATCCCCAGGATGATTAAAACGCTTAGGCTGAAAGTTCACGGCGAATAATTTCGGCACCTGCACTCAGGGCCTGTAATTTACCACGTGCAACGTGACGTGCGAGTGGAGTCATACCGCAGTTGGTCGATGGATACAATTTATCTGCATCAACAAATTGCAAGGCTTTACGCAAGGTATCTGCCACTTCTTCCGGTGTTTCAACCGTATTGGTTGCAACATCAATTGCACCCACCATGACTTTTTTACCACGGATCAGTTCAATCAGATCCATAGGTACACGTGAATTGTGACATTCAAGTGAGATAATGTCGATCTTTGACTGCTGTAGCTTTGGAAAGGCTTCTTCATACTGACGCCATTCTGAACCAAGCGTTTTCTTCCAGTCTGTATTGGCTTTAATGCCATAACCATAGCAGATATGTACTGCTGTTTCGCATTTAAGACCTTCAAGCGCACGCTCAAGTGTGGCAACGCCCCAGTCATTGACTTCATCAAAGAATACGTTAAATGCTGGCTCATCGAACTGGATGATGTCTACACCCGCTGCTTCTAATTCTAACGCTTCTTGGTTCAGGATTTTAGCAAATTCCCACGCCAACTTTTCACGGCTCTTGTAGTGCGCATCAAATAGGGTATCGATCATGGTCATTGGGCCAGGCAGTGCCCATTTAATTGGTTGTGTGGTTTGCTGACGCAGAAACTTGGCATCTTCTACAAATACTGGCTTCTGGCGTGAAACTGCGCCGACAACCGTTGGTACGCTGGCATCGTAACGGTTACGAATTCGTACCGTTTCACGCTTTTCAAAATCTACGCCATCAAGATGCTCAATAAAGGTGGTCACGAAATGCTGACGCGTTTGTTCACCATCACTGACGATATCAATACCAGCATGTAGCTGCTCTTGCAAAGACACAAGCAATGCGTCACGTTTGCCTTGTACTAGATCATCGCCTTCGAGTTTCCACGGTGACCAAAGTTTTTCAGGTTCTGCAATCCAAGACGGTTTTGGTAAGCTGCCAGCAGTTGATGTCGGTAATACACGTTTCATAATCAATAATCTTCTATCTTAAGTTAAACAGCAGCACAATTTTTTTCAGCGTAAGTCTTTTTATCCGAATGACCTATTTCTGTGTAAGTTGCAGCCCATTGCGTCAAAATATTTTGGTACGGTTTGATGAAGTGTTCTTCTGTCCACTTCCCTTGTTTGATTGCCAACTGACTACGCTCTTCGCGGTCATACACAATGCGTGTCAATGAGAAATCTTGGTGCTTTAAGCTTGGCTGATAAATTTTTCCAGCGGCTGAGTTGGCATTGTAAATTTCTGGACGATAAATCTTCTGGAAACTTTCCATGGTGCTGATGGTCGCAATCAGCTCAAGATCGGTATAATCACGCAGCAAGTCACCTTGGAAATAAAATGCCAGTGGTGCCACGCTATTTTTTGGCATGAAATAACGGACTTTTAGACCCATTTTGGCAAAATATTCATCGGTCAATGAATAAGCTTCTTGTTGATATTCCACACCGAGTACAGGATGCTCATTGGTCGTGCGGTGATACGTCTTGGTGTTCGATACGCTTAAACAAATTACAGGCTGCTTAGCAAAGTTCTGCTTGTAGGCTGCTGAATTGACGAACGACTTAAAGATTTTACCGTGTAAATCGCCATAGTTTTCTGGAATGCTAAACTTTGCCTGATTTTTATTATGTTCCAAGAGCAAAACGCTAAAATCGTAATCGCGAACATACGAAGAAAAGTTATTGCCCACAATACCATCTAGACGCTGATTGGTTTGATAATCGATGATTGTGGTTTTTAAAATTTCAATCGTTGGAAACGTTTCACCGTTGCCTTCAACATCAATCCCGACCGAAATAATATCGAGTTCTAAGGCGTAACGATCACCATTTGGATTGTCCCACTGAGCAAGATCATTGAAACGATTATTGATCATCGTCAATGTATTACGCAGATTTTCTTCACGAGCTTCGCCTCTGGCTAAATTCGCAAAATTGGTGGTAATGCGCGTATTGTCGGCTGGACGATAATTTTCGTCAAAACGAATACTCTTAATCGAAAATTCAAACGCTTTACTCATGGTGATCTGCCCCTATTCTCTATGCAGACAGTTATACCAAAACCATTAGATGAATAAAAATGATTTAGTTTCACAGCAAACTGAGTAAAATTCATGTTTGGTTCAATAGGCCCGTAAATAAAGGCATTCAGCGATTGGCTAAAGGGAATTTAAAGGTCCAATCGACGTTTTTAATGGTGATTTATTCTGCAATCTTGATCTTTGTAAGGCTGGAGATTGAATAATTTGTTCAGAATATCTTACTCGGCTAGATTATTTTTCATTTTTGAATTTTTAAAATATGTTTTTTTCAATAACGGTAATGCAGCCATAACCGGGTACAAAGAAGCATATAAGATTGATTGAAGCGTAGAAAGAGATGGTTGAGCGTAGCTAATCGATACGCCAATCAACAGCATCCAGATCAAAAATAGAACCTTCGTTTCAAGCGTATGCTGAGCCTTATAAAAGTAAGAGGCTACAGCATAGGTTAAACATAAACCAAGCCAACTCAAAAAGTACTGCATATCGATCTCTTCTTTATTATTTAATGTTTACTTATTTTTTAATTCAAATCGAGAACGAATATAACAACAGAAGCCTCCGAACTCAAATCAATAGCGCAACTTAACACTCATGTGACGTTTTAAAATTTCTGTAACAAAAAAGGAAGCCGATGCTTCCTTTTTGATTACTCAGACTTAAATGCCGTACTTCAAACGGTAATCTTCCATTTTGGCTAACGCTTGGGTTTCACCTTTGGCTTCAAGATAATTCATTAAATCTTTCATGGTGATCAAGGCGTGAACCGGAATCTCAAGCTCTTTTTGAACTTCCTGAATGGCAGATAATTGGCCCTGACCACGCTCTTGACGATCAAGTGCTACCAGCACACCTGCAATAGTTGCCCCTGCATTTTTTAAAATGGTGACTACTTCACGAATGGCGGTGCCTGCGGTAATCACATCATCGATAATCCAAACCTTTTTACCTTCAACCGCAGCGCCGACCAGCACACCACCTTCACCATGATCTTTGGCTTCTTTACGGTTAAAGCCCCACGGCACACTTTTACCATGCACTTGCGATAATGCCACCGCTGTTGCGGCAACAAACGGAATACCTTTATAGGCAGGGCCAAAAATGACATCGACATGCTGACATTGCATCAATTGATCGGCATAGCCTTGCGCCAGTAGCGACAATGCTTCACCATCGTTTAACAAACCTGCGTTAAAAAAATACGGACTGACACGTCCTGATTTTAAGGTAAACTCACCAAATTTAAGCACACCGCGTGATAACGCGAGTTCGATAAAGGCTTGCGGGTTAAAAGACGATGGCGTTGTCATAGGTGCTCCAGATTCATCAATTGAGGTCAAACTTGCGCATGATACCAAAGGATCAGTATCCAAGTGATGTAAAAATTCTACGAGTCGTTTCAATCAACGTAAATGGCTTACGTGCATCGGTCACTAAAGGCCTACTCGAATGGTTAGAAAAGTCCGAGGCAGACGTGGTATGTATGCAAGAAAGCCGCATCACGCATGCCCAATGGACCGACAAATTTAAACCCGAAGGCTGGTATACGCACCTGTTTCCTGCCGAACGTGCAGGCTATGCAGGTACCGCGATTTATAGCCGTATTCCCTTTCGCGCTGTTCAGGACGGTTTGGGCTTTGAACTGGCTGATTCTCAAGGTCGCTTTATTGCCGCCGAGTTTGATTTGGGCCTCGAACAACCAGCCTATGTATGCTCCTTGTATCTTCCGTCTGGATCTTCTGGCGATGAAGCACAGGCCCGTAAAGATGTGTTTTTAGAGCAATACGCCCAGATCTTAAAGCAATGGCGCGATGAAAATAAATCGATCATCGTATGTGGTGATTACAACATCGTGCACAAGCGTATCGATATTAAAAACTGGTCGGGCAATCAAAAGTCGTCGGGCTGTTTACCGCACGAACGTGCATGGCTCGATCATATTTATGACGAACTCGGTTATGTCGATACTTTTCGTGAGGTTCGCCCTGAAGCAGAGCTGTACTCGTGGTGGTCAAACCGCGGTCAGGCGCGTGCTAAAAATGTAGGGTGGCGAATTGACTATCATGCTTGCTCTCCAGACTGGAAATCTCGTACTGTAAACGCTTGGGTATATAAAGATGAATGGTTTAGCGACCATGCACCGGTCATTGTAGATTATCAAATCAGCTAATTAAGTGTACATATGTACACTGAATAAACGTCAAAAACCTACATTTGTTGTGGAAATTTAGTATTTTTATTTCATAGGTTTAAGCGCATTATACACACACGGCACAGGGACATGTCAGGATGACAAAGGGATAGGACGCCGTAGGACGAATACGATAACCAGATGGTTATTTCAAGGATGTGACATTGGACGTTGAAATGAGACCCGCATGATCAGGATGATTAAATGCGGGTTTTCTCTATTTAAAGATCCAATTTTATTTTTATATCTTCATACTTCTTTTAAATCTATTTAAACACTGCCATGTGTCAATCTTATGACATTTTCAAACTTTTATCTGCATCTTGTTTGTCTGTATTTCTGCAAAGGTTATTCCACGTGATTACAGATTGGCGTTGCACTGGTGCTTTTTAAGATTTTTAGATAGGCTTAAGCGCTTGTAATGAGAAGAGTTGATGATCATGCTAGAAATTTACGGAATTAAAAATTGTAGTTCAATGAAAAAAGCGTTTGATGCACTCGATGCCAACGGCTTGCGTTACACATTTCACGATTATAAAAAGCAAGGGATTGATGCCGAAACCCTCGGTGTGTGGCTAGAGAACATCGGTCCAGAGCTTCTAGTGAATAAAAAAGGCACCACATGGCGCAAACTCAGCCCAGAACAGCAACAAGCAGCACTTGCTGACACCGCCACACTGATTCAAACCCTGATTGAGCAGCCAAGTATCATCAAACGTCCGGTTCTCAAAACAGCCTCTGGTTTTGTCGTTGGCTTCGATGCCGATACATATGCGGCATTAAAGGGCTAAACCGTTCAAAGTAAACAGCCGAATGACTCATTCGGCTGTTAATACAAATTTATGACTCAATGTAATTAGCTTACACGAACCCATGTCTGGTTACGCCCAAGTGCAGAAATGCCAATGTAGCCACGTAAGTTCAGCTTTTTCCCGCCTTCGGCAATCTCACCTTTGAGTCGGTAAGTTTTACCAGTTTTTGGGTCCATGATATTCCCGCCGTCATAACTGGTGCCGCCAGTATTCTTCAGGTTGTGAACAATGGTAACGCCTTTAAGCGGTTTATTTTTGTATGGCCCTTCACACTCAGTACAGCCATTTTCTTGGCCTGGTGTAAGCACATTCTGAATGGTACCCGATAAGGTGCCATTTTTTTGCTCGGTAAATTTGACAATCGCTTTGGGTTGGTTGGTTTTATCATCAATGGTTTTCCATACCGTACCATTGAGCGGATCGGCCGCATTTGCCAAAACCGTTGCGCCTAGCAATCCTAATGCCAATGCTATTTTTTTCATTTTTGTCCAATATCCTTGTAGTCTTAACCGACAGTTATAGTATTAAAAACTCACAACAATAATGCAATTTTTGTATGTGACTATTTAGTGTAGCCTTGTTAATCGCAGGGGAAAAAACATATACATTGCGAATAAACTGTAAAAATCTGCAACACCACTATAGGTTGTAAATTATGTGGAAACAATATTTTACCGAAACAATTTTAAAAACCACGATACGAACACCAAGCCGTTTTAGCTTGCCACCCACAACGCTGCGGATGGCACTTGAGCAAATGTGCCGGATTTTTCCCGTGAATAAAACCGTGACCGTGCATTCAGTGCGCTTGGCGGGCGTTCGCGCCGAGGAAATCAAACCACAATCGTCTTCGACACAGCTTATTTTTCATATTCACGGCGGTGCCTTTTTTCTGGGAAGCTTAAATACTCACCGCGCCTTCATGACCGATCTGGCAGCACGCACCCAGATGCAAGTTCTGCATGTCGATTATCCACTTTCTCCAGAGGCGCGTTTTCCTGAAGCATTAGATGCTTTATACGATATTTATCATATTTTGCTCGATCAGGGTGTTTTGGCCAAAGATATCATCTTGTCTGGCGATTCTTGTGGTGCAAATCTGGCGCTCGCGCTGGCGCTGCGTTTAAAAGATAATCAGGATCCTTTACCAAGTGGCCTGATTTTAATGTCACCATTTTTAGATCTGACATTGAGTAGTGAATCACTGCGTCTAAATAAAAAGCACGATGCCTTACTCTCAATTGAAGCACTTGAAGCCGGCATTGGATACTATATTGGCTCACGTGTAGCACGTGATGATCCGCGCGTTTCGCCGCTTTTTGCAGATCTGTCAGGATTGCCACCAACCTTGGTTCAGGTGGGGTCAAAAGAAATTTTGCTTGATGATGCCAAGCGCTTTCGCGATTATGCAAAAGCTGCGCATGTAAAAGTTGATTTCAAACTCTATACCGGCATGTGGCATAACTTCCATATGTTTAATGCATGGTTTGATGATGCCAAACAGGCACTGGCCGATATTTCAGACTTCGCCCATAAACTAGATAAAGATTAACGTGGGCAATTTTTTGATTGATCAGACTATTTCGAGCGTTAAATAATGCAAATTGCATCACATAAATGATGTTTTGTTTTTAATTTATCACGTCATGAATCACAAATATGGTGAAACAGTTCCGCACATTTCTACATAATCTTTATGGTTATTGCGTCACTTATCCGATCATGAGCTGGACCCTGCTACAGAAGTCCATTCTGGTTTTATTGCTATGCTTTGGACTTGTGCTGACTTGGATTATCTGGAAACTGGTGATTTTGCTATCTCCCGCGTTGTGGGAATACACTAATCTTGCGCTGCTCAAAGTCAACTTATATATCGATAGTCTGTTTATCTTGATCCTTGTAGGATTGATCTCACTATGTCATTACTGCGCAGACCGGCCGTGGGCACAAAAATTTCTGCCCTTGATGACGCTGTATTGTTTTGCTTTCATGCTGTGTTATGGCAGTTATTTAACAGGCTCACTCAGCCCCGCAACAGCGGTTGGCTATATTAGTGCAGTGGTGATTGGCTTAATTCTCTTTCAACGCTGGATGATTTACATCACGCTGATGCTGGCATCGCTGATTATCCTCATCACAGGCTATTTAAGTTTTCAGCAGATAATTCCCTACGCGCCTATTTTTAGCCGCTCGACACTCAAAAATATTGCTTTTCAAAATGGTTTTTGGGTATATAGCATGCTGTTTTTTATGACACCCATTCTGTTTGGTTTTTTTAGCTTACTCGAAATTTTGCTGATTCAATGGCGTCAACGCGAACGTGAAATTAAGCGCCTGAGTCAAATTGATACGCTGACCGAATGCTTGAACCGTCGTAGCATTAACGAGGCGCTTAGTGCATTTCAGCGTGATCAAGAACCACAAAGCTATGCCATTATTTTGCTGGATGTCGATCACTTTAAGCATATCAATGATCAGTATGGCCATCACACTGGTGATCAAGTGCTCATCGCAATCGCTGAATGCCTGCGCCGACACTCACGCCAGCAAGACAAAATTGGACGCTTTGGTGGCGAGGAATTTATTGTACTGTTGCCGCAAACCTCGCTTCGCGCAGCACGACAGGTTGCAGAGCGTTATAGACTCGCACTAGAAACGCTGACCATTTCTCCCTCTAAACATCTGCATATTCAGGTCAGTGCCAGCTTCGGTGTCGCAAGTTGCAATGAGACTGAGGATAGCTCGCAAATTTTAACTCAAGCCGATCAGGCGCTGTATTTGGCCAAAGCCTGTGGCCGAAATCAGGTCAAAAGCTACACGGATGATATCCAACAATTTGCACATCATTGATATGTCTTAACGCTGCGCTTCAAAAGCATGAACCTGTTGCAAAAGTTCATTTTTACTAAAGGCACCAGTCAATCTAAGGCCGCGAATTTCTTTATGCTGACGATCTAAAAACACATAAGTGGGTGGCCCTAAAATTTCCCATTGATTCAGTAATTGCTGATGAGAGGCATCATAACGGCTTAAATCCAGCTTGATCAGATAATACGGCTGAAGAGCGGTCTGTACCTCGGCATCTTTTAAAATACGATGCTCGATCGGCTGACACGCCACACACCAGTCGGCATACACATCAATAATCACGGCTTGATTGGCAGGCGCATTTTGCAAAAGCTGTTGAAAGTCTTCAGCCGTATTTGCCACATGCCATGTATTGCTTGAGGCCTGTGTATCGGTGAGCCAACGCTGCGTATGTTGATACTGATCATAAGCGACAAACGGAATCACCAGCAGCAACAGCACCATATACAGCCACTTTAACTGGTCACGATATTTTACGAGTCGATACACCGCGTAGATGATAAATCCAAGGCCTAACACTAAACTCAACAGCTGAATGATGACATCTGGTAACAAGGGACGAATAAAGTAAATCGCCAGCGCCAGCATAATAAAGGCAAAGATCACCTTGATCTGGTTCATCCAGTCGCCGGCTTTTGGCAAAATTTTGGTGCCCAAAAAGGTGGCAATTAACAGCGGAATGCCCATACCAAAGCCTAGACAGAACAGCAACAACGCGCCGCGAAGCTGATCTTGGGTTTGGGCAATAAAGAGTAAGGTACCGGCCAGCGGTGCCGTCATGCAAGGCCCCACCAACAGGGCAGAAATAATGCCCATCACGGCTGCCCCCACAAGGGTACCGCCTTGTTGTACCGATTGAATCCGATCTAACTTGTTGGTCAGTGCTTGTGGTAATTTCAGCTCAAACAAGCCAAATAAATTTAAGGCAAACAGCACAAACAACAGGCTAAAACCAATAATGGTGGCCGGTTGCTGTAACCAGCGCTGAAAATTCAGACCCGCAGATGATGCAATCAATCCCAGTACTGCATACACAGCCGCCATACTCACCACAAAGGTCAATGCCACAGCCCATGCTTTGAGACCCTTACTTTCGCGCACAATCAAGGAGGTCAAAATTGGCAACATCGGCAGTGAACATGGTGTAAATGCAAGTAAGGCACCCAAGCCCATAAACAACAAAACGGTGTAGCCGAGTGAATGCTGTTCAAGTTGCGATGTCCATGCCTGATCTTGTGCCACTGGCGCTGTGCTTGTGGGTTTGGTTGGTGTGGCCGTATCTGCTGCTGTAGTGGTGGCTTCATTTTTTGCAGATGAAAGTCCTGCAAGATCGGTCAGGCGTTTGGGTGCATTCGCTATTTTATTTTGCGCATTGATCAGACCATCAGCATCAGTTTCAAAATCGAAGGTCTGTGGAGGATAGCAAATCCGGTCTTTGGCACAGCCCTGCCAGGTCACTTGATAGTGCTGTGAAGGTTGAGTGCGAATCGAAAAATGCACCTGATCATAATAAACTTTGGTGTGACCAAAGTTGTCATCGAACTGATCAATCGCCTTCGGTAGTTTCAGGCTGAGCGGTTGATTACCTTGGCGTACCTCAAATTTATGTTGATATAAATAATAATTCGGCTGAATGTTCCATGACAATTCAGCCTGATCTTGAGAGGTCGATTCGACATTAAACGAAAATGCCTGCTCGGGTGACAGTAACCCTTCAGCGGCATGCGCATGTTGCACAAGCATGAAGATCAAGACAATCCATGCACCCAAGCTCGCGGCAATGCTGTTTTGTAGCCGAATCGACAACTGCATAAATATTTTTACACCTTACATTTAAAACAGGTAAGACACACCAAAACCACCGGTGTAACCGCGATCATTACCATTGAGCTGTACACCCACGCTGGCATCAAACTGGGTACGATCATTCAGTGCATAAATCACACCACTACCTAGACCATATTCATAATCTTGACTTTCGGCTTTACGATACACAAACTCGGAAAATCCTGACCATTTGCCGCCAAACTTATAGCCCAGTGTCGGAACTGCAGTGACCGCCCAGTTGCCGTTTTGAACTTCGTAAAACATACTGATCGAGGTTTCAAGTAGGTCGCTGTAGTCGTAGGCTACGGTCGAGCCTAGGCTATAAATATCATCATGTGCAGAAAACTCGTCATTGCCTGTAGCAATCACGGCCTGAGCCAATACTGCCATCGTGAGTCGGTCATCGTTTAGGTTAATGGCTTTTTTCAAACCCACGCTGATATCGCCCAAACCATGGGTTTCATTTTTAACGCCTGCACGTTTGTACTGCGACCAAAATGGCCCCTGCCAGCCCAATTGCAATTCTAAATCTTGCGTCAAACCGGTTCGTAAAAGTACATCACCATTGACAGTGGTCACGCGTTCTTTAGCTCCATCGACACTGGCTTCGGTATAAGAAACCGATGGAAATCCCTGCTCCCATGCCAATTTCCCCACTGGCGTTATACCAGTACCAAATCCTGTTCCGGGACGATCAAAGGAAAATTCAGCCGCAAAACTGCTGATGCTGGCCGTTGTACCCAATATAAAAACCAATGTTTGTAATTTTTTCATCGTTTTACCCTGTGTTTTAAGTCAATTCTTTTGACATTTTGGCGCCATGTTGACGCAGTAACTCCAATGTCTGTTTTTCTTCTGTTAATGCTTCAGACCAGTCAATTTCGTCGTAGTCACAATCAAAAAATAAATCACTGATCGATGACAAGATCGTCAGACCTTCTTCATCACGCGTATTCGGATCAACCTTCTCTTCAAGCAGACGCTGTACCACCGGGACACACGCTGAGCTTGCCGCATCCCATAGCGGACCATAGAGCTCCTCTGCATCCCACAAATGCAGATTGGCTTTGGCCTGAATCAGCTCTTCTAAAATATCAAGATGCACCTGAAGCTGTTGCTTCTTTTGCTCTTCAGTGAGTGGCTCACCCGATTCATAGGCTTCGCATACATTTTCCCACCACTGAAACAAGCCGTCACACAGAATCGAAATTGGCGGGCCTTTTTCAAGATCGATGAAGTTCGGATCGAGACCTGATGCCAACAGGCGTTTGACCTGTTCAAGATCTAATTCTTCGATGGCCTGAACAAAGGCTTTTTGTTGGTCTGTTAACATGAGCATCTCACAAAGCTAAAGTGTCTAAAGAAAGGTTTGCTGTTATTTTTTCATTTATTAGATACGAATTAAAGCATACTCAGAAAAATACTACTGTTGAATCGTGTAGTCGTCTAATCATACCTCTAAACTGTGATGGCATAAAAAAAGCCCTTTCGGGCTTTTTTTAACGACTGACTTATTCTTCGTCAGCAAATTCAACTCGACCACCACGTGTCGGCTCTAGTTTTTCAAAGGTATGTTCAAGGTTACGTTTTAGTTTATCAATCGCACCATGAATTGATAGATCGACATTTCTTGCTTTATGGCTCACCGCAATTGGCTTTAAACCTGCCGGACGCGCTTCGATTAAACAGCGAATGTCTTCATCACCACGTTTTTCACCGTTTTCATCGCTCAGATGAACCGAAAAATGGGTAATGCGTTCTGAATGACGTTGAAATTCTTTAGAAAGTTCTGCACGAACATAATCAATTAAACGCTCACTACTTTGGATGTGTTTATCTGTGCGGATTTCAATATTCATAATCCCATCCTCTTTATATCTGTAATTCTATATAACAATCTATGCAAAACTTAATTGGCACGTTTTGAGCATGCTTTAATTTGGTGCTGTTGTATATCAACATTGTGTAATGGCTTGTTATCTCCTTTTATCCATCTGTGAGATGTTGTTTTTGGGTCTTTGAAGATCTTCTCTAACTTCAATATCCGTCTATACTCAAAAATATGCAAGCTGATTTTTTTATTTTTTTCGTCATTTTGATCAAAAAGGATGCATGATTGTGACCGCGTCGTATTTAAGAGGCCAAGACCTCATCGAGCAACTGAACACTACCCCCTACTCTCGCGACTTAATCGGTTATCATGGCCAGCCACCGCATGCCAACTGGCCCAATCAAGCCAAAATTGCCGTCCAGTTCGTACTCAACTACGAAGAAGGTGGTGAAAACCATATTGAGCATGGCGATGCCGGTTCAGAGCAGTTTTTATCGGACATTATTGGTGCAGCAAGCTTCCCGTCCAAACATATGTCGATGGATTCGATGTACGAATATGGTGCACGTGCAGGCTTTTGGCGGATTCATCAGGAATTTCAAAAACGTGGCCTACCCATGACCATTTTTGGTGTGGGTATGGCTTTGGCGCGTCATCCGCATATTGTAGACGCGATTAAAAACAGTCCTTACGATGTGGTTTCTCATGGGCAGCGCTGGATTCATTATCAAGATATGGATCTTGAGACTGAGCGCATGTATATGGATCAGGCACTCTCTGTATTAGAAGCACTCTTTGGCGAAACACCCATCGGTTGGTATACCGGACGCGATAGCCCCAATACGCGTCAGCTCTTGGCGGAGTTCCCACAGATTCAATACGATTGTGACTATTATGGCGATGATCTGCCGTTTTGGACCACGCTGGCCCAACCCGATGGCAGCACCCGACCACACTTAATTATCCCTTACACGCTTGAATCGAACGATATGAAATTCTGCTCACCGGGTGGCTTTAACAGTGGCGAGCAGTTTTTTCAGTATCTCAAAGATGCCTTTGATGTGCTCTATGCTGAAGGTGAAACTGCACCAAAAATGCTCTCTATTGGCATGCATTGCCGCATTTTAGGTCGCCCTGGACGCTTCAAGGCACTACAACGCTTTTTAGATTATGTGCAGTCACATGATCGAGTGTGGATCTGTCGCCGTAACGATATCGCCAAACACTGGTATACGCAGCATCCTTATCAGGCACCTTAAAGCGCCTGAAAACATATCTAAATAGACATCATCATTAAATAGATATCTCCATTATTTCGCTTTGGAGATATCTATTCCCAGTGGCATTGTAATTGCTCCATAATCAGGAAGTACCTTTTTGCATATGGATGAAAACAGTGCGTTTTTCTGAATTTAATGCTGCGCCGATCGACGATGCAAAGACCGTGTTGCATGCATGTGTACATATTCCATCATGGACTCAGACACTCAGCCAACAGCGTCCCTATTCATCTCGTGATGAGCTACTGAGCACCGCGGCAAATCAAGCCGAACGCTGGACGTGGCAAGATATTGAAGCAGCGCTGGCGACGCATCCGCGTATCGGTGAAAAGAAAGCCAAGCAAGCGTTGACTGAGCGCGAAGCTGCATTTTCCGATGCAGAGCAATCGGGGGTAAAGCAAGATGAAACCACGCAACGCGCACTTTTTGAAGGCAATATGGCCTATGAAGAAAAGTTTGGTTTTATTTTCTTGATCAAAGCCGCAGGTTTGAGCAGTGACCAAATGCTCAGTGCATTGAACCAGCGTTTGTCGCATGATATCGACACCGAAAAACAAATCGTGCATGAACAGCTTGCAGCGATTGCTCTTTTAAGACTTTCTCAAGGAATTGAGCCATGATCAGCACGCATATTTTAGATACGCATCTGGGTAAACCCGCTCAAAATGTAGATGTCCGTCTCTACGACGCCACCACACGCACGCTGCTGGGCCAAGGCCGCACCGACCAAGATGGCCGTTTAAAAGCATTTGGTTTAACGCAAATAAGCGCTGGCGCCTATTTACTCGAATATGATGTAGCGCCTTATTTTGCACAGAAACAGCTCAAGACTTTTTTCCCCAATGTACTGATTCAATTTAATATCGAAAACCCGGAAGAGCATTATCATGTGCCACTTTTAATTAGTCCTTTTGCTTACTCGACCTATCGTGGCAGCTAATACAACGCCTTTTTGCGATACGCTCGTTTATCAGTGCCATCATCGCGAGGAACACCTTTAAAACCAGATCATTGCAAAGCCAAGGGACTGGCTTTATATAAACTGCCGAGTTTTAGTGAAAGTTTAAATTCTGCTTTTATTTTAGCCCCGGCGCGCTATTATTGACGCGCTTTTATGGGGATAAAATTTATGAAGCTGACGCAACTGGCCTGTGCCGCATTGATGATGACTGGCAGCGCCGCACTATATGCGAAACCGATCTGGCAAGATTTTAGTGTGACAGGGCTTTACGGGGAAAATTACGAAGTGGTGGATAAAAAGGAAACCACCATTACGCTTGAATATGCAGCCAAAGTGAAATATGCCGATGTGTTCTTTTTTATGGATCGCATGCGTGGCAGCGACGATTATAAAAGTACCTACTTCGAGCTATCACCTCGTTTTAGCTTAGGTGAAATTACTGGGCATTCTTTTGCTTATGGCCCAATCAAAGATGTGTTGGTGTCGACGACATGGGAAAGCAACAGTGCCAATGGCAATAACTTTGACAACTTCCTTTACGGTTTCGCGGTCGATTTTAACGTGCCGTATTTTCAGTATTTTGCACTGAACTTTTACCGTGCCAACAACGAAAAAACCGACGATGATTACCAGATGACAGCGGTCTATGCGCTGCCATTTAAAGTTGCTCAGGAAGAGTTCTTGGTAGACGGATTCATGGACTGGTCAACCGCTGAAGGCGATCATGCCAGCGAATTAAACTGGACCACGCAGTACAAATGGAACGTGGGCAAACATATTTCGCCAGACACACGTTTGTATTTAGGTATTGAGCATTCCATCTGGAATAACAAATTTGGCTTAAAAGGTTTCGACGAGCATAACGTCAGTGCCTTGGTCAAATACCACTTCTAAAATATCAACATCGGGATACGCCATGTATCCCGATGCCAACTCATCTAGACCTCTAAAGGCTTTAATCCAGCGGATTTCCCACAATATTACCAATAATGCCATGCATAATGTGCAGCCCTTTTTCCTGACGCAATTCTGCATACCATGCATGGGTCACAGCTTCATCTTTCATATGCGTCACATCACAACGTTTACGGGCCCGAAGTACCATTTCATTGGCGCGTTGATTACGCTTTTCCTGATAACGTTTCAGCGCGTCTTCTATACTTAAAGTATTGATTTGCAGTGAACGTGCCAGATAAATCGCATCTTCCATCGCCTGACATCCACCTTGCCCGATATCCGGCGTGGTGCTGTGCGCAGCATCACCCACCAAGACCACGCGACCTTTGTAGAACTGTGCAAACGGCTCGATATCACAAATTTCAACCCGATTGGTTTTTTGCGGATCTAAGCGTTCAATCAGGGTTTGCACTTGCGGACACCAGCCTGAGAAATATCCTTTTAATTGCTCTTTGTAAGTAGATCTGTCATTTTCCAGACCCGCAGGTAATGGCACATCTAAAAAGAAATAAAAGCGACCATTGGCCACAGGCATGAGTGAAGCACGTTTACCTTCGCCCACATAGGTGGTCCAGTGATGTGGGCCAGCCAAATCTTCAGACATCTCGACCAGACCGTTCCAGTTGACATAACCGGCATAACGGCGTTCGACCTGCTCACCCAAAACGTAAGCACGGGTAATCGAATGCGTTCCATCAGCGCCCACCAGTATATCGGCATGCGTGCTGCTACCATCGGCAAAGTGAATCTCAACCCCTTGCTCAACTTCCTTCAAGGACATCATGCGCTTACCCAAATGAATATCATCGTGTCCAAATTCATCCATCAGCATGGCTTGCAATTCGGCACGAGAAACCGGATAAGGGCGCTGACCCACCTCTTCAATTAAAGGCTGCAAACTGAATTCGGTCATAACTTCGCCGCTCAGACCATCCACATAAGCCAGATGATCCATCTGCCCGCCAAGTTGCGCAATTTTATCGGCCAGACCAAGATAATTCAGGCATTTGACACCATTGGACCAGAGGGAAATGGCGGCACCAACCGGAAGAATTTGCTCCGCTTGCTCATAAATGCGGACTTGGTGACCAAACTTTTTTAAGGCAATACCTGTCGTTAAGCCGCCCATACCTGCACCAATAATGACCACATTCATGTGTTACTCCTTATTTTTACGACACTTTTATCTTATATTGTATTAAGCCAAATCCATGCCACGTGTAGGGAAATGCACCAGATTATTAGAATTGGCATATACCCTGCATAACAAAGCACGATGATGATGCACTTTTGTGTCATTCTGAGTTAAAAAGACACATCAACTTGCGTCAAGTTGATCTTGATTCATTACTTATAACGGAAATATACAATGGCCACGCTTCTTGCACCAGCATTTGAACTCCCATCAGCACTACATTCGCTAACCAATCTGGCAGATACCAGAATTGGCGCTCAAATTGTTGAATGTTCAGATGATTTTTTTGCTGAGGCAAAGCGGATGCTGCAATTTGAAGCACCAATCTTTGTCGAAGACAAATTTGACGACAACGGAAAATGGATGGATGGATGGGAAACCCGTCGTAAACGTCATGCTGGTTATGATTGGTGCATTGTGAAACTCGGTGTTGCAGGCACGATTAAGGCTGTCGATATTGACACCACTTTTTTTACTGGCAATTACCCGGCATCTGCCTCATTAGAGGGCTGCTATGCACCAAATGGAGACACTACACACGCTAAGTGGCAACCACTTTTGGGCAATTCGATTTTAGGGCCAAGCCAGCATCATGTTTTTGATGTGAATCAAGACGGTATTTTCACGCATATTCGACTGAATATTTTCCCAGATGGCGGTGTAGCACGTTTACGTGTCTATGGTGACGTCCAGATTCAGACCTCAGATACAGACCAAACTTTAGATTTACTGGCGTTACAAAACGGTGGTCGCGTCATTGCCTATAGCGACGCGCATTTTGGTCATCCGCGTAATTTGATTAATCCGGGCCGTGGTGTCAACATGGGTGATGGCTGGGAAACCAAACGTCGCCGTGCACCGGGATTTGACTGGTGCGTACTGGCACTGGGCAAAGCAGGAAAAATCAACAAAATTGAGATCGATACGGCACACTTTAAAGGAAATTACCCTGCGCAAGTATCAATCCAAGCCATTTATATTGAAAATGCAACCGACCCACAGTTAATTCCGCAAAGCATGTTCTGGCCATTCCTTCTAGAAGCGCAAGATATGCAGATGGATCATATCCATGCCTATATCAATGAAATTTTGGCGCACGAAAAAATTTCTCATATTCGCGTGAATATGATTCCAGATGGTGGCATTAGCCGTATTCGTCTATGGGGCAAACTGGTCTAAACCGAGAATTCATTATGCCGCAACGAAACATTCAGATTCAGCCACTCACTGTTGAAAACTTTCAGGCCTTTGGCGAGGTGATTAGCTGTACAGGGCATGCCTTTTTTCACATTAACGATGCGCATACCGAGCGCTATCATGCCATTGTTGAAACGGAAATTCAGGGTGATGCCAAAGCTGGTATTAGTATTTTTCGAAATATCAAAGCCACTGCTGCGCCATTTCAGATCGAGATGCTTGAGCGACATCCTGCGGGTTCGCAAGCATTTATTCCGATGCAGGGTCAGAAGTTTCTGATTGTGGTAGCCTTGGCCTCAAAGACACATCCCGATCAACCAGATCTCGATCAGATTCATGCGTTTGTGTCTGATGGCAGTCAGGGGGTGAATTATCGTGCTGGCACATGGCATCATCCATTACTGACACTTGAAGCACCCAGCGACTTTGCTGTGATTGATCGGATTGGTACAGGCCACAATTGTGATGTGTATCGATTCGAGCAACCGGTTTGCATCCAAGAAATGATATAAAGTTTCGCTACGCATTGGCCCCGATTCGTCGGGGCTTTTGATTTTATATTGCGCTAAACTTCGCTAACATAGCGTGTATGACATGAAAACAGAACAAGACCAATGACGACTTTTTTTAAATTGAGTGTATTACTTTTAGGCACTGCAATCGCACAAATGAGTGCTGCCGAAATTTCATATGAACAAGAACTTAAGCAAGGCTGCGCCAAGATTAAACCCTATGCACAGCTAGGGAAAAAATATTACGATCAGCGCGACTATGCCAAAGCGATCGATCAGTTTGAATTACAGGCGTCATGGACACATTTTTGTATTTTAAATCAGGAAGAAAGTGGCTCTAAATTGACTGCACGCGATATGGATCTGGCCAACAATAATGTGGGGCTCAGTTATGCCAAAAGTGGACAGCCGCTCTGGGCGCGTGCATGGTTCTTGCGCGATGGCACGACAGATACCAGCCGTTTTAATTTAAAACAGTTGCCTCCACCTGCGATCTCTAGCAGCCTTGAAGGCACCTATGTACGACCAAATGGTTTCGGGCAATGGAATTACGTTTTTGTCAGCAAAAAAGCCAAAAGCTATCAAATCGATTTTCAAGGTTATTATTTTGGATTACGCGGTCTGATTTATGGCCCCAATATGGGTAACTTCACGATTCGAATGCCACTGAGTCAAAAACAGGCACAGTACCGTTATCAAGACTGTAAAATCGATTTAGCATTTAATGCAGATACCAAAATCGGTCAGTTTATTACCATCAAACAAAGTGAAAGTGACTCCGCATGTGGCTTTGGTCACAACGTATTTGCCGATGGCATCTATCAGAAAGTCGAGTCGGACTTAAATCAAAAAACCAGCAAAGGCTCGCCATAACTTTAAAATACGGAAATACCCATACACAATGATGCGTTAATGCGAAAATAGACAGACTTGTATAAAGATTTACTTAACCCTATAATTTTTAAAATTTTATTACGATTAAAAAAATCCTTAATAAAAATTAGGGTCTGTCGAGTTTAAGTTATGGTCATTGAAGTTTTTTTACGTGCATTTTTACTGCTTTTTATTTCCGGAATTGGTTGGGGCGTTGGTAAAAGGTTTAAGCTAGATTCTAAAGATATTGCGGCACTCTTGGTCTATGTAATTTCGCCATTTGTTATTTTTTACGCCATTACTGAGTCACCAGCCAACTGGCGCTATTTAAAATATTCTGCTGGTGCTTTCTTATTGGCTTCTTTTATGGCCATGCTGGGGCTGATATTCGCGCGACTCTTCTGGAAAGACAGTCGTGTCCATTTATTTGGTTTTGCCGCAGGAACAGGAAATACGGGTTATTTTGCCTTGCCTCTGGTTTTGGCAATTTTTGATCCAACACAAATCGCGATTGCCATATTTATTATTATTGGCATCAATTTATATGAATTTACAGTTGGCTATTTTATTACGGCAAAAGGCAACAGTACGTATCGAGAAAGTTTGATCAAAGTCATCAAAATGCCAATTATTTATGCGGCGATACTGGGCATATTATTTAAATATCTCGATCTGAATCTTAATCCGATCGTGTCATCATTTTTAAGTAATTTTAAAGGCGCTTATAGTGTTTTAGGAATGATGACGATTGGAATCACCATCGCGAAATTCACCAAGATCGAATTTGACTGGCTCTATTCAATTTTATCAATTTTCTGGAAACATATCGTGTATCCGGTGGTGGGTTTTGTCATTTTCTATCTCATTTTTCCGACTGATATTTTAGTGCTACAAGTGATTGCCTTAATGGTAGCAACACCTATGGCCGCCAATGTGGTGGTGATTTCAAATAATTTAGGTTTACATCCAGAAAAAGCTGCCACTTCGGTGATGATCAGCACCGTACTGTCCGTCGTGACTGTTCCGCTCGCGCTGTACTTCGTCACTCAGTATTTGTAGGCTTAAATTGTTCTATAAAAAACCCTGTTTTCAAACAGGGTTTTTTTCATTAAACAGCAATATCAGCCAAGTTGCCTTTTTGCTCTAACCAGTGCTTACGGTCGGCTGAGCGCTTCTTGGCCAGTAACTTGTCGAGTAAACCCGCGGTCATGTGTGCATCATCCAGATCCAGCTGAACCAGTCTGCGCGTATCTGGATCCATGGTGGTTTCACGCAGCTGAGCGGCGTTCATTTCACCCAAGCCCTTAAATCGGGTAATTTGCGGATTTTTGGTTTTTAACTTGCTCAGGATTGAATCAAGTTCTTCATCGTCCAAGGCATAAAACACATCCTTTCCGGCATCGATTCGAAACAAAGGCGGCATGGCCACATACAAATGCCCTTCTTCGACCAAAGCTGGAAAATGCTTCACAAACAAAGCACACAGCAAAGTGGCAATATGCAAACCATCCGAGTCTGCATCGGCCAGAATACAAACCTTACCGTAGCGCAGTTCTGATAAATCATCACTACCCGGATCGACACCAATGGCAATCGCAATATCGTGCACTTCCTGTGAGGCCAGTACTTCATCTGACGAGACTTCCCACGTATTTAAAATTTTGCCGCGAATCGGCATGATGGCCTGAAAGTTTTTATCTCGCGCCTGCTTGGCACTGCCCCCTGCCGAGTCACCTTCGACAATAAACAGCTCAGATTCTTCTCGGGTTTGGCCTACACAGTCGGCCAGTTTGCCGGGCAATGCCGGCCCTGAGACTATTTTTTTACGCTCAACTTTTTTTGCGGCTTTTAAACGACGCCCTGCTTTGGAAATGGCCATTTCCGCCAGTTGCATGGCAATTTCGGCATGCTGATTCAGCCACAGCGCAAAGGCATCTTTGGCAATATTGAGTACAATTCCCGAGGCTTCACGGCTCGATAAACGCTCTTTGGTTTGGCCAGAAAATTGCGGCTCTTGAAACTTAAGCGACAAAATAAAATTCACGCCATCCCAAACATCTTCTGCCGAAAGTTTAAGGTTACGTGGCAATAAGTTACGTAGCTCACAAAACTCACGCAAGGCTTCTGTCACGCCAGAGCGTAAACCATTGACATGCGTACCGCCTTGCGCCGTTGGAATGAGGTTGACATAACTTTCCTGAATCTGCTCGCCACCTTCAACATTCCAGCAAATGGCAAATTCACAGCTGGCGCGCTCTGCCTGTCCGCTACTTAAAAAAGCTGGTGCGGGTAAAATCTCACGATCTTCGAGTTCGTCCATGAGATAATCGACCAAACCATTTTCGAATTGCCATTCGATGGTTTCGTTATTGATTTGATCCTCATAAATAATTTGTAAGCCGGCTGCCAAAACAGCTTTGGCCTTTAAATTGTGCTTGAGTGCTTTCAGTGCAAATTTAGGTGAATCAAAATATTTGGCTTCTGGCCAGAATCGAACCGTGGTTCCGGAGGCACGTTTCGGCGCTTTACCCGTCTGTACTGCTAAAGGGCCAGTCGGTTCACCATGCTCAAATACCATTTTATACAGGTTGCCCTGACGCTGAACATCGACCTCTACCCGGCTCGACAAGGCATTGACCACAGAAATGCCCACACCGTGTAATCCACCAGAAAACTGATAATTATCCGTGCTAAATTTCCCCCCAGCGTGCAGCTTGGTCAAAATAATCTCGATACCGCTTTGGCCATATTCTGGGTGGATATCCACCGGCATGCCTCGGCCGTTATCTTCGACCGATAACGAGCCATCTTGATACACGGTGACGCGGATTTTGTTGGCGTGCCCGGCCAATGCTTCATCGACAGCATTGTCAATCACTTCCTGCGCCAGATGGTTTGGTCGTGTTGTATCGGTATACATACCGGGACGACGACGAACCGGATCTAAACCTGACAAAACTTCAAGTGACTGAGCCGTATATTGTGACACGTTGGGGGACTTCCTTTATTTTAGCGAATAGGATAAAAATGCCAGAATAAATGGCAGTTTTTTTTCAAAATCTTCCATGGCATGGTTACCATGTGCATCCGTGAAAATCAAGGATACAGGCGATGACTGAGTATAATAGCGCTGTGCTTCGCGATAATCCAAAACTTCGTCGCCCTGTTGTAACAGCACGAGTATTTTGTCGGCAACCTCGATTTGAGCGACCGCGATCTGTTCAAGTTCAATCAGTTGCTGATGATCAAGCGTCCAGCCAGCCGCCACGGTATACGGCAAGGCTTCATCTGCAAACAGCTCGCGAAACAGTTGCCATGGTCGCATGGCCGGATTAATGAGCACAGCAGGCAGATGATGTTTTGCGACAAGTTGAGTCGCATAAAAGCCGCCCAGACTACTGCCGACCAGCGCGACATCGGAAAGTGATTCAACCAATTGATCAAGTTTTTGCATGACCTGAAGCGGCGGCAGATTTAGATCGGGTAAATGTACAGATACCTCTGGATCGTTCTCGGCAAATTGCTTGAGCTGCTGCCCCTTGATGGACTGCGGGCTGCTTCTAAAGCCATGTAAATAGATCAGATTCATCACTACGAACCACGTATAATGAGTAAAAACGGTAAGGCTATATAGGTTTTTTGTTGCAATACGCGATTGTCAGACAAAAAACATCTCTCTACGCGCCATTCATCAGTATGTTGAAACATTGCACTGTATAGCGCTTAAGATGACATATAAACTGTTTTATAGCCTGAAGCATATGAAAAATAAAGTATCGGGCCTTGTGAGTCGGGGAAAATAATCATGACTAGTCTAACTCCACTTCATGAGACATATTGCAAATGGGACCGTACACCGCCCAGTCAAGCGGATGTGCTCGAAGGCCTTGCGCAACTGGTGAGCACCAGCTTGTGGGGGGTGCATGATATTGTGCAAATCATTCATCATGAAATTTTAAAAAATACGCTGGGGATGAGCGAGCAACAATCCAGCCGGTTTTTGCGTATTCCGCAAGTTCAGAATATCTACACCTTTTCATACAGCATGCTGCAGCGTTATGGCCGTATGTTTATTGCACCCAGTTTGCGTCGTATTATCGAAAAATTTCCAATTTTGCATGACAAACCGCTGACCCCGATGCTGCATTTTTTGGTGGGTGCATTAAACGGTGTACTCGGTGATTATTTACTCAAATATCAAAATCCGTTGGCACTTCCGATGGTGCTTTATGATCATTATGGCGCCTTGCAACAAGGTGATCTGGCTGGCCGTGTGGTAATTTTTGTGCATGGCCTGTGCATGAATCATACCGATTGGTCAAACCGTAATTTTGGTGGCATTGGAGAGCGGCTGCTGGCCCAGCGCGACAACAATTTTATGTTGTATCTCAATTACAATACGGGTCGGCGTATTTCTGCCAATGGCCGTAGCCTGTCAAATACACTTGAAGATCTGATTAACCGAAATCCGGGCATTACCAGTATTGATTTAATCGGTCATAGTATGGGTGGACTGGTGTCGCGCAGTGCGCTGTTTTATGGCAAGCAAAATATGTATCGCTGGATACAGATGGTCGATAATCTGGTCTGTATTGGCTCGCCTCACCACGGCGCGGTACTTGAGCGTTTTGGCTTTTCATTGCAAGATCGACTCGGGCGCTTTCCCTTTGTAAAGTTAATTGGCCATCTGGTCAATATTCGCAGCAACGGGATTTTAGACTTGCGTCATGGCAGTGTCCGAGATGATGACTGGGAACATTTAGAAGCCCGAATTGGGCTCATGGATGACAATCGTAAACCGGCTCCACTACCGTCTCATATCAATACCTTTTTAATTGCGGGCACAGTCGAGTTTAAAAACGTTAAAAACAAGGCCCTGTCGATTATTGGAGATTATCTGGTCAGTGTAAAAAGTGCTTTAGGCGAACATCCTAATCCACGCTTTCATTTAAAAGTTCCCGATGCCCACAAAGCGGTTTTTAATGGACTGAACCATTTTGAAATTCAGTACCATTCGAGTGTTGCAGAGCAGATCACACGCTGGTTTTATCCTGAGCATCAAGATTATGTCACCACAGGTGTCCAAACGCATATGATCAATGTTCCTCAGCATTCAACGCCATCACTTCATGGCATTGCGGAAACCTAAAATCAACTCGAAAAAAATCCCGAATGATGCAACATCATTCGGGATTGTTTATTGCATTTTTATTTTTTCTTGGCGTAGATCGGGTAATGGCGTAAAAGCTGCCACACGCAGATCGCCAAGATGAGCACAAAATACGCCAAAGACCATACCGGTAAGGACTGACCCAGAAAGGTCCAGTCAATTGCAGCACACTCACCAGAGCCTTGTAACACTTGCTGCATGACGGTTTTAAGTGGCAATGCATCGAGCAAATAGTTCAGGCCCGGCCCACAGCTAGGCACCTGATCGGGTGGCAACGTCTGTAACCAGACATGACGCGATGCCACACCCACCGACCATAAAATCCCCACTGACGCCAAGAAGGCATAAAAGCGTTTCACTGCATTTGAAACTGGATTATGCAAAAATGCGATCAGTGCAATGATGCCCATCGCCATCAGCCCGACACGCTGAAAAATACACAGCGGGCAAGGTTCAAGTCCTTTTACATGCTCCAAGTAGAGCGCAAAAGACATGCCGACAATACTGGCCAGAACCAATACACCACTTACGAAGCGATAACTCCACTGCATGCGCATTCCTCAAAATTGTTATCGAAATTGAGCAAGATAATCCTCAAAGCTAAGCGAGGATTCTTGTTCGAGTTGATACTGTTGTTGACGTGACTGTTGAGCAAGCTGCTCGAAATAGGCTTGTTTCTCAGCACTTAACGAATATTGATCATAGATATTTGCATGTTGCTCGGCCAAAACACTGCCAAAGCTCCATGTTCCACCGTGGGTCAAGGTGTCTTTTATCACTTGTGCCGACAAAGACTGATTCACGTCATCAATGCGCTGCTTCATAACGCGCAAAGCATCACTGTACAACGATGTCTGGTAGCTTTCATCGAGTAACTCGGCACAGGCTTGCATTTCATTCACATGCTGACGCGCCCAGTCACGTACAGCGTAAACTCCGTCAGAGGTCTCAATTTGAGCCGTTTTCGCGCGACCCCGATTGACCACTTCAGTTTGGTTACGCTCAATCATATCTTGCTCATCACTCTCAAGTGGCGGGCTGTCCAGAAGCAAGCAATACAAAGCGAGTACCTCTAAAAAGCCTGCTGTGTTTTCATCAATTCCGATCGGACTATACGGATTGACATCAACAGCACGCAACTCTACATAGCCAACCCCACGGTTGCGTAACGCATCCGATGGCGTTTCACCGCCTTGCGGCACCTGCTTTGGGCGCACCAGACTGTAATATTCGTTTTCGATTTGCAGCACATGATCATTAATCTGGATCGGCTTACCTTGATCATCATTTAAGCCCAGCGCGCTAAAGGCCTCATACGGCGTTTTTACCGCATTTTGCAAACCTTCCAAATATCCATTTAGATTGTTGTAATGAATGCCGAGTTTCTTCTGGGCCGAGTTTTGATAACCCAGACGGCCCATTCTCAATGCGGTTGCATCGGGTAAATATAATGTTCCGCGAACCAGTGGCAGTAAATGATGCTCGCGTCCAGTCAGAAAACAGCGGCATACGGACGGGCTGGCCCCAACCAAAAAAATTACCAGTGGCGTCAGACGGATAAAATTACGAATCAGGGCAAAATAGCGATGGCTTCGATAATCTTGCAAGTTCATCTGCTGAAGCGCATGGTCGGTTTCATGCGCCTGCAAGGCTTCAAATAACGTGTCTGGAAATGACAGATTGTAATGCACACCCGAAATGGTTTGCATACGACGGCCGTAGCGTACACCTAGCCCGCGTCGATACAGCGTTTTAAAGCGACCAATATTGGATGTGCCATAATTGGCCAGCGGAATTTGTTCTTCTTCATCATCGAGCATACATGGCATTGAAAGTGGCCATAACTTCTCACCTTCATCGAGATGCCCATGCACCACCGCATGAATGTCTTTAAGTTCGCTTAAAACTTCTTCAATACTGGCTTTGGGCGGTGTAATAAACTCCATCAAGGCTTCAGAGTAATCGGTGGTGATGCGTGAATGCGTCAGTGCCGAGCCCAGACCGTGCGGATGGGGTTGCTGTGATAAAAAGCCGTTGCCTTGCATGCGCAAGCTCTCGCGCTCGATGCCCCGCAACATGCCGTTTAATAATGACGAATCCACCCAAGTTTGCACTACAGATTGAGAGGTCGAATTGGGTTGACTCATGGACAATGCTCGCTAATGATAGAACTACTACACAAAATCATAATGTTATTAGTATAACGTGAATTATGTTGGGCATAGCAGCGGCAAAACTAATTTCGAAAAAATTGAATATTTTCATTTCGGCACTTTTTTATCACAAACTTGGTATTTAAGACATGCAAGATTTGTGATTTTATTGAAGAATATCTGCTAAAGAGCTGTAATTTCGATGAATTATCAAGACGTATTGGATTTCTGGTTTGCCCCCGAACACACCGATTTTTGGTATGCCAAAGATCTGGCATTTGATCAGCTGATTCGAGCACGTTTTGAGGCAATACATCGGCAGGCCTGTGCCGTCGAGCTTTGGTCATGGCGACACACACCAGAAGGCCGTCTGGCCGAAATCATTGTGCTGGATCAGTTTTCACGCAATCTTTATCGTGACAACGCCAGTGCATTTGCTCAAGATCCACTCGCGCTGGGCCTTGCACAAGAGGCGATCGCGCTCAAACTCGATGCACAGTTAAGCCCAGAGCAGCGCTCATTTTTATATATGCCGTTTATGCACAGTGAATCCAAAGCCATTCATGAGTTTGCGCTCAAACTATTTCAGCGCTTGGGCAATGAAACCAACCTAAGCTTTGAAAAAAAACACAAGCAGATTATTGATCGATTTGGCCGCTATCCGCACCGCAACGCCATTTTGGGGCGCACCTCCAGTGCGGAGGAGCTTGAATTTCTTACCCAGCCTGGCAGTCATTTCTGATGTGTCTGGGCTAATTTTGCCTCGTCCTTGTTGGAGGTTGTTATGAAATATCTTCCTGTTTTGATATTGCTTGCCACGAGTCTGGCTTTTACCGGCTGTGCCAGCTTACCGCATAAACCCAGAACCTTCGATCAACTGGGGCAATTTTCCAGTTATCCGCTAAATAGCCAAAGTTTTCGCATTGGATTTAAAGCGGATTCCTCCGTGAGTTATGGCGCCGCAGAAGAAATCACCTTGGTCAAGGCTGCGCAAACAACACTCAAAAATGGCTTTCGCTTTTTTAAGGTGCTGAATGATCCGAGCAATATGGCCCAGAAACCACCGCGTCAGGCTGTAGTGTATTCATCGCCAAGCATGTATTACCCTTACGGTTATTATCGACGCCATCCTGCCTTTTGGCCGGACCCGTTCTTTGATACCCCACAAGTGGTCAATCTCGATCCGGTTGAAGTGTCTTATACTATTGCATGTTTTAAAGATCAGAAAACAGCGCCGTCAGATGCTTTTGATGCCACTTTGATTCTTCGCTCACTGGGTGCCAAGTATGGTTTGGGCCCAAATGGCGAAGTGCTTATGCCTCAGCCTGCTGCTGCGCCGAATATGCCCAAAAACTGACCCCAAGGACTAAGCAAAGCCTATGCAGCCAGCGTCTACAACCCATTCTCCCAACCTCCACCGTAGCAAACGTCTGGCGACGATCGCGCTGATCAGTGCGGTCGTGATGTGGATTTTGCTGATGATTTCAGCAAAATTCTTCCCTGAATATGCATGGGTGATCCATATTTTTATGCTGGGTGCCGAAGCGGGCGTGGTGGGTGGGCTCGCAGACTGGTATGCCATCACAGTTCTGTTTCGTAATCCTTTTGGAAAAATTCCAATTCCCAAGTTTTTACTTGATCACACCGAAATTGTTCCGCGCAATAAAGCCCGAATTGCCGAGTCGATGGGACGCTTTGTACAGGAAAACTTTCTGTCGCCGCAGGTGGTCGAGCAAAGCCTGAACAAGACCGACCTGAGCCTGGCAGTCGGTCAATGGCTTGAAAATCCTAAAAATAATACCCAAGTGGTGCAGTTGATCCAGCAGACCGTGCCGAAATTATTTGAATTTGTAGGGCAGCAGCAAATCGCGCAGTTTATTCAGAGTAACAGCGTAGAGTGGGTAAAAAGTACTAAAATCAATGCACTGGCCAGCGAAATGCTGCGTGCGGTGCTTGAAAATGACTTTCATCAAGATGTGTTACAGCGTGGTCTAGATCTCGCACATGAATGGATTGTGACGCATCCAGAACAAGCCCGTGAACTGACCCGTACCTTGTTTAAAGAGCTGGGGGTATGGAAACTGGCCAAAGGAGCCAGCTGGATTGGAATTGATGTACAACAACGTACCATCGATTCACTGATCGAAAAAGTGGAATCGATGCTGGCCGATCCTGAACATCCGTGGCGCCAAGGGATTGAAGAATATACCCAAACCCTGATGCTGCAACTTTCGGATGGTCAAAGTGATGCCAGCCAGCGCCTCAATGCAGGCAAAGATGCCTTGCTGGACAGTCCACAGGTCTTAAACTTTATCAGCGGTGCCGTGGTGATTTTATGCGATGCCGTGAAGCGCGATTTACTTAAAGCTGACTCTGGCATTGCACACAACTTGCAGGTGGCCATTCAGCAGGTGGGGCATAATCTGGTTCAAAACGCGGCCGTGCGTCAGGTACTTAATGAGAAAATGACTGGCTTGGCCATCGTGTTTAGTGATCAGTACAGCGATAAAATTATTCGCTACATCAGTGAACGCATTCACGAATGGGATTCCAGCGAAATGATCGGAAAGATTGAAAATGAAGTGGGTGGCGATTTACACATGATCCGGGTCAATGGCGTGGTCGTGGGTGCCTTTATTGGACTGACGCTCGGGATTATCCGTGCATTGTTCGATTATATGCTATAACCGATTGATCATTATTGCGTGGACATTCAACCAATGCAGCCCCTTCAGTTTAAGCTGGCCAATCAGGGTGTGACCATTTTTAGCACCATGACTGCTCTGGCGCAGCGCCTTAAAGCCATTAATCTGTCTCAGGGATTTCCTGACTTTGCCGCACCCGATGCACTAATTGAAGCCCTGTGTGATGCGACACGCAGTGGTTATAATCAATATGCACCGGGCGATGGCTGGCTGTCCCTAAGGGAACAGGTTGCAGCATTGTTTCTGAGCCGCGATCAGCTCCTGATTGATCCTGTGCATGAAGTAACCATCACGCCGGGAGCCACCATTGGGATTTTTGCAGCGATTCAAGCGGTGGTGCAGGCAGGCGATGAAGTGATTGTATTTGATCCCAGCTATGACAGTTATGCACCAGCAGTGCGGGTCGCGGGTGGAATTCCGGTCCATATTGCGCTTAAGGCACCCAATTTTGCGGTGGACTGGAGCGAGGTGAAGGCCGCAATCCGCCCACATACCCGCATGATTATTGTCAATACCCCGCATAATCCCACCGGAACACTGTGGTCATTAGACGACTGGCAGCAGCTGATTGAGCTGGTCGAACAGCATGACTTACTGGTGTTGTCCGATGAAGTCTATGAGCATCTGGTCTTCGATCAGCAGCGTCATTATAGCGCGTTGCATTTTCCAGCGCTCAGGGCACGTAGTTTTGTGGTGGGTTCATTTGGCAAAACCTTTCATGTGACTGGCTGGAAAACCGGCTACTGCGTGGCCAGTCCAGTGCTCATGCAGGGCTTTCGGCAAATTTATCAATATGCCAATTTTTGTGGCAATACCCCAGCACAAGTTGCCTTGGCTGAGTACATACGCCAGCACCCCACTCATATTCCAGCGCTTCCTGATTTTTATCAGGCCAAACGCGATCTGTTTAATCAAGGGCTCAGCGTAAGCCATTTTCAGTTTACGCCCACACCGGGAACATATTTCCAATGCGTCGATTACAGCGCCATTCGACCCGATTTAACCGATGTCGAGATGTGCTATTTCTTGGCTGAACAGTATGGTGTGGTGGCTATTCCTTTAAGTGTTTTTTATCAATCACCCGATCCGAAGATGCGTTTAATCCGCTTCTGCTTTGCAAAAACAGAACAGACACTCACACAAGCGACACAGCGTCTTGCAGAGTGCTCGCCTTGGCTATCATAAAATAGAAAATATATTCACTATACCCTACCCCGCACGTGCTATTTTGAAATCAAAGATCAATAAAATCGCACGTGCCAAGGAGAGCCAATGTCCCCAAAACGCTCGTTGATTACAGAGCAGAAGTTATGGAAAACATTTTTAATTTTTTTGCTTCCTTTAATTGCAACCAATACCTTACAAAGTCTATCGGGAACCATTAATACCGTCTTTGTCGGACAAATGATGGGTGTCAATGCCGTTGCGGCAGTGGCCGTCTTTTTTCCAATTCTGTTTTGTATGATGGCGTTTATTATTGGGCTATCGGCAGGCTCTACGGTCTTAATTGGTCAGGCTTGGGGCGCACAAAATATTGAAAAAGTCCGAACCGTAGTCGGCTCTACGTTGTTTATGACCCTCATCATAGGTTGTGTGATTGCAGGACTCGGCGTGTTCTTTAGCCGTGAAATTCTGACCCTTCTGGGCACCGATGCCAAAGTGATGCATTTGTCGTTGCCCTATGTGCAATGGATGCTGGCGGGTAGTCCGCTGTTGTTTGTCTATATTATTTATACCTCGATCTTGCGTGGTGTAGGCGACAGCATCACGCCATTGATTGCGCTCGGCATGACCAGCTTGATTGGGCTGGTGATCACACCCGTGTTAATCGGCGGTTATTTTGGTTTTCCCAAAATGGGCATTGTCTCACCCGCCATTGCAACTATTTTCGGTTATGTACTGGTTTTAGGGTTTCTGGCGATTTACCTGAATAAAAAGAATCATCCGCTGAAGCCCGACTGGGCACTGCTGCGTCATATTCGGCATAACCGCGAAGTCAGTCCACTGATTTTACGTTTGGGTATTCCAACCGGTATTCAGATGATCACCACCTCGGTGGCCGGACTGGTCATTGTCGGGCTGGTCAATCGCTTCGGTGCCAATGCAACTGCGGCCTATGGTGCAGTGAATCAAGTGTTGAATTATATTCAGTTTCCGGCACTCTCTATCTCGATTGCGGCTTCTATTTTTGGGGCACAAGCAATTGGTATGGGGAAATCGGATCTATTGTCCCGAGTCACGCGTACGGCTCTAGGAATGAATATCGCCATTACTGGTAGTCTGGTGGTCTTAGCGTATTTATTTTCAAAATATTTAATGGCGCTGTTTATTACCGATCCAAGTGTGGTCGAGTTGGGTCAAGAATTGCTGTTTATTGTACTCTGGTCGATTTTATTTTTTGGCGCTGGTTCAATTTTTGCCTCGATCATGCGTGCCAGCGGGACAGTGAATGTACCGATGATCATTAATATTGTGGCCATCTTATTGATTGAAGTCCCTTGTGCGTACTGGTTCAGTTCAATGTGGGGCTTAAAAGGTATCTGGATTGCTTATGCGCTGGCTTTTGTATGCTTGAGTTTTTTACAGGCGGCTTATTATCAGTTTGTCTGGAAGAAAAAGGCCGTTCGCGCACTGATTTAATTAGGGCGATAAAAAAAAGACCGATACTGTATCGGTCCTTTTTTTCAGCGCATAGCATGAAATACTTAGAATTTTTTACTCATTGACGTCGCCAGTGCAGTCACTTTCTGGTATCCCGTTGGGAACAGACGCTGCATTAGATCCAGTGTCTTGGCATCGTTACCAATCAGTACACGGCGCTTGTCTTTACGCACCGCATCTAAAATTTGGCGAGCCGCCTCTTCAGGTGGACAACGCAACAGTTTATTAAACGATTTGATCGATTTTTCCGGATGCATTCCCAGTGTTTTCAAGCTGTCATTCATTTTGGCAGCGTTGGCAATATTGGTTCGAATTCCTCCCGGATGAACACATAATGCGCTCACACCACAATTTTCAATATCCAGTTCTTGACGCAACGATTCGGTAAAGCCACGTACTGCAAATTTTGATGCATTATAAGCCGATTGGGTGGGCTGCGCCGTCAAACCAAAAAGACTGGAAATATTGATAATATGCCCCTCTTTGCTTTGTTTAATCAGCGGCAAAAACTCTTTGGTGCCATAAATCACGCCCCAAAAGTTAATGTTCATTATCCATTCCAGATCTTCATAGCTTTCGCCTTCAACTGTTGAGCCAAGCGCGACACCGGCATTGTTGAAGATCATATTGACCGAGCCGTGGTTTTGCACGGTTTCTTGTGCCCACTGCTTAACAGCGTGGCGGTCGGCCACATCGACTTTTTTGGTGGTCACGCGAATTTGATAGGGTTTAAGTAGCGCAACTGTGGCCTCTAAGCCTGCTTCGTTTACATCACTCAACGACAAGTGACAGCCTTCTTTTGCAAGCAATAGCGCCAATTGCTGACCAATCCCTGAACCTGCACCGGTAATCGCTGCCACTTTATTTTTAAAATTTTTCATGTTCGCTTCCTTCAAGTTTGAGCGATTGACCCATTTTGCCACGTCGCACTCAACATCACTATATTTTTGACAATTCAGATTGTCAATATAGTCCAAGTACCAGCAAATACCAACACCAGCCGATGACTGATTCGGTCATTTGTAAAAAAACTTGCTACACTAATAACAGACTTTCGGAGAACCCTTGCAGCGATGACCGCAGCCAAACTTGATCGACACAGTGCGTCGTCTTCCAAAAAAAAATCGCAGGAGCGCCAGTTTAAGGGGCTGTCCCTGACCGAGCGGAAAACGGCAAGACGAGAAAAACTTATCGAAGCTGGAATTGAGGCCTATGGCACTTCAGGCTTTTTTTCTGTAACCGTCAAAGACATTTGTAATCAAGCCAAGCTCACAGAGCGTTACTTTTACGAATCTTTTAAAAAGAGCGAAGACCTGTTTCAGACGATCTTTTTAAAACAGATCGAAACGCTGCAAAATAATGTGATGCAAGCCGTCATGAAACACAACGCCACGCCGGAAAACATGATCGATGCGGGCTTAACTGCCCTCTTGCGCACGCTTAAAGACGATCCACGCTTGGCGCGTATTATTTATATCGATGCCATGCTGGTACAGGAATTACATAATCAGGCCACCATTCAAGAAACCATGATGCGTTTTGATCGCATGATTCAGGCACTGGTGATGCTGAGCATGCCCAATCTACGTTATAGCGAGCAAGAGCTTTCACTGGTTTCTTCAGGTCTGAACGGTTATGTCACACAGGTGGCGATTCGCTGGGTAATGGGTGGCTTCAAACAATCTCTAGATGATGTGCTGTTTGCCTGCCGGATTGTGTTTGTGTCGCTGCTGGAAAAGCTGTCACACGATCCGGCTCAATCTAAAGCTTGACCACAGCCTAGATCGATGAAATCTCAATGACGACGCCCGTATTAAACGATCAGATTGTAGTTTTATTTGTCACAATTCATTGCAAAAATCCACTTCAGTGCAATTTTTGCAATGATACTGTCATAATTAATCTTTGTAATAAGCCTGTCATAAATAAAAGCGGTTTACCGTTTGAACCCCTATAGGATATTGCGCTGTGAAAGATGACTATATTTTAATCGTCGATGATGAATTACCCATCCGCGAAATGATCCATACCTCTTTGGATATGGCAGGCTTTCAATGTTTGCAGGCAGAAGATGCGAAACAGGCACATCAGATGATTGTCGATCAGCGCCCAGTTCTGGTATTACTCGACTGGATGTTACCCGGCGGGATCAGTGGGGTCGATCTGTGTCGCCGTCTCAAACGTGACGAAAATCTGGCTGAAATTCCAGTGATTATGCTCACTGCACGTGGCGAAGAAGACCATAAGGTACAAGGCCTAGATGCAGGTGCAGACGACTACATGACCAAACCGTTTTCCACACGTGAATTGGTCTCTCGCATTAAAGCCGTGTTGCGTCGTGCCAATGCTCTCAGCGGTGAAAAAGTAATTGATGCCAACGGCTTGATTTTAGATCCAGTCAGTCAGCGTGTCAGTTTTGGCAGCAATATCTTAGACATGGGGCCAACCGAGTATCGTCTTTTGGCCTTTTTTATGACCCATCCTGAACGCGCCTATACCCGCGCACAGTTGCTCGATCAGGTCTGGGGTGGCAATGTTTATATTGAAGACCGAACCATTGATGTACATATCCGACGCTTGCGTAAGGTACTCGAACCTTTTGGTGTCGATCGTTTTGTACAGACCGTGCGTGGCACGGGGTATCGCTTCTCGACCCGCGCAGATTTGGCAGCAGGCTAAGACTTGACTATGTACGAACCGTATCCTGTCCCCGAACTGGCACGCGAACATAAACGCTTTCGTTACAGTAGTTTATGGGCATTTGCCAAACAGGATTTACGCCTACTGGCCTTTCTTCTGGTGATTGCCGCCTGTATTGGTCTGGGTTTGGGCTACTTTTGGGCCGGTATTTTTATTGCCTTTCTGATTTTTTTTGGCTTGCAGCTTCGGTCGTTGTACATTGTCAATGAATGGATCTCGAATCGTCCCTACGATACCCCGCCCAATTTAAACGGTATCTGGGGCGCGTTGTTATTCAATGTATATCGGGCACAGCGTCAAGAGCGGATTGTACAGGCCGAAATGGTCGGACTGATTGACCGTGCGCAATCGTCATTGATTGCACTCAATGAAGCCGTGGTGCTAATTGATGACCTGCACCAGATTGAATGGTGTAACCCAGCGGCAGAAGGTTTACTGGGCATCAAGATTGTCGATCGCGGTCACAATATTTTAAGTATTTTACGCCAGCCCAAATTTATTGAATATTTTAATCATATTGATCAGGCGCCCGACGGCATCAAAATCAAATCGTCGTTGTTTGACGATCAGTATGTACAGATCAAACTGACCCGTTTTGGCGAGCAAAGTCGTTTGCTGGTGGCCTACGATGTCACTCGAATTCATAATCTTGAGCAGATGCGTAAAGATTTTGTCGACAATATTTCGCATGAATTACGTACGCCCCTGACCGTTTTGAGCGGCTACATCGAAACGTTCACCGATCAGGAAGATTTAAATCCACGCTGGAAACGCGCTTTCGATCAAATGCAGTCACAAACCAAACGTATGAATGCACTGGTGAATGATCTGCTGTTACTTTCGAATCTGGAAAATAATAAAACCATTGCCAAAAATCAGATCATTGAAATGCCAAGTCTGATGAATCAGCTTTTTGACGACGCCCAAGCCTACAATGTCGACTACGGACATACCCTAAATCTGGATATCGACAGCCATTGCGATCTGATTGGCTCCGATATGGAAATTGCCAGCGCCTTTAGTAATCTGATCACCAATGCCATCAAGTACACGCCCAAGGGCGGAATTATTACTATTGGTTGGCACGACGATGGCGAGCACGGCTACTTTACCGTACAAGACAACGGCATTGGTATAGATCCCAAACACTTGCCGCGTTTGACCGAACGTTTTTACCGTGTCGACAGCGCCCGCAGCCGTGCCACAGGCGGAACGGGTCTTGGGTTGGCCATCGTTAAACATGTGCTGATGCAGCACGGCGCTTATCTCGATGTCGTATCTAAAGAAAATGAAGGTTCGACGTTCAAGGCCATTTTCCCCAAAGAACGTTTGTACCAGATGATGTAAACACACCCTCTGCTCTGTATTGCTGGGCAGCACAACATGCTGATTCCATCTGTTAAAACCGCCACAATCTGCGTATAGTGGCGGTTATTGTTTTTATAATCATAACAAATCTTGATCAAGCCCCCTTCAAGATGGGCTATACGAGCAATCGACATGACACAGTACACCGGCCAGAGCCCAAAACAGTACTATCAGGCTCTGATTCAGCAGCAAGCCATTTTGGCTGATCCTTCGCAGCAGGCGGCAATTGAACAATTAAATGAGATTTGGGAGAAACTGGAACGCCCCAAAGCATTTTTTATACAGCGCCCTATTCGTGGGCTTTATATGTGGGGCAGCGTTGGCAGCGGTAAAACATGGCTGATGGATATTTTTTACCAGTCCTTAAGCTATAAAAAGAAAGTCCGCATCCATTTTCATCATTTTCTCAAAAATATTCATCAGCAACTGGTGCATTATCGCGGCACGCGTGATCCACTACAGCACATTGCCAATGACCTGATTAAAAAATATAAACTGATTTGCTTCGATGAGTTTTTTGTCAGCAATGTCACTGATGCGATGATCTTGTCCAATCTGTTTAACTTACTGTTTGCCAAGCGCGTGATTTTAGTGGCAACGTCGAATATCGATCCAGATAATTTGTACAAGCATGGCTTACACCGAGAGCGTTTCTTACCGACCATCCGCCATATTCATACGCATTGCCACATTCTCAAGATTGGCAATGCCCTCGATTATCGCGTGGTAAAAGGCCACCATGTTCTGGATCAGTTTTTCTTCTCACCCCTCGATGCGGCGGCCGATGCATGGTTAAGCAGTATTTATCAGCATCTGACCCAGCACAATGCACATCCCACGCTGATTCAAATCAATCATCGCGATTTAGAGGCACTTGGCGTACATGAGCGCGTGGCGTGGTTCAGCTTTGATCGGCTGTGCCGCGATGCACGTAGTCCGGCAGATTTTATCGAGCTGTGTCGTCGCTATGACCATGTGCTGATTAGCAATATCACCGAGTTAACGGACGCCATTTACGATGCAGTGCGACGCTTTATTTATCTGATTGATGAGTTGTATGAGCAAAAAGTAGTGCTGTATTTGACTGCTGAGCAGCCGATTGAACAGCTCTACACAGGTGAAAAGCTCAAATTCGAATTTCAGCGCACCTTTTCGCGCTTACAAGAAATGCAAAGTCGTGACTATCACGAGGCACGTATAGCCGTCACGCACAAAGAGGTTCATTAAAACCATAAGCTGCTGCGTAGAGATCTTGCTTGCCACATCTCGATCTCGCGCAGTCGATGATTCACACAATAAAAACGGAGTTTAGCGTGGCTTTTATCGATTTTTCCATCGTTCAGATCAGTGTCATGCTCATGGCTGTTCTGTGTTCGTATATTATTTTTGGCATGATTGGCTTTGGAACGGCGCTGATTGCCAGCCCAGTTCTCCTCCAGTTTTTACCATTGGCCGAGATTATTCCCTTACTGGCACTTCTAGATTTATGTGCTGCCCTGTCGAATCTCATCAGGGATGGTAAAAAAGCCGATATGACCGAGCTTAAACGGCTGATTCCACTGATGTGTGTGGGTAGTCTGATCGGATTTTTATTGCTGCTTAAAATTAAACCTGAAACGTCTTTATTGGCTTTTGCGGTATTTATTTTACTTTATGCGCTTTATGCATTAAGTGGAATTCAACCTGAGCGTCGCTTTGGCCCTAAACATGTTGTTCCTTTTGGATTCGGCGGTGGGTTATTGGGTGCCATGTTTGGCAGTGGCGGATTTATGTATTCGATTTATTTAAATGGTCGCTTACAAGACCCACAAAAAATCCGTATCACACAAACCACACTCATTGGCTGTAGTACGCTGCTACGCGTCATCCTATTTACACTTGCTGGGGTGTATTTTTCGTGGCACATCTTCGCACTGATGCTGCTTTTTATACCATCAATGCTGATTGGCAGCTACGTGGGAAAACACATCACGCTTAAACTCTCTAAAGTGCAATTTTTAAAAATTATTCATGTGGTGATTTTTTTCTCTGGGCTTTCAATTTTACTGAAATATGCCTTGACCCATTCATAATTTTTGACCATGTACAGCCTGTCTACTCAGGCTGTACACGACACACATATTTATTAAAGGGTGTGACCGAGTTTCTCACCCATGACCACCACCGAGTTGGCTTTAAACTGGCTTTCCCAAGCCATTTTGTCTTTTTCAAACAAAACAATCGCGGTAGAACCCAAGTAAAAACGACCCAACTCATCGCCTTTTTCAAGCACCACATCATGATGGTTCAGCTCAAGGCGTCCAGTCGGTTTCACCTTGCCTGTGACCACGGTTTCAATTCCAGCCACAATCATCGCGCCCACCAGCACAACGGCCATACGGCCCAGCTCGGTATCAAACAGGCACACCATACGCTCGTTACGTGCAAACAGACCCGGAATATTTTCGGCTGTCACCTGATTCACCGAAAACAGCTCACCCGGAATATACAAGGTTTCGGTTAAACGACCTGTTAGCGGCATATGCACACGATGATAATCGCGTGGCGATAGATACACCGTTGCAAATTGCCCGTGTTTAAATGGCTGCGCCAGTTGCGGATCGCCAATCAGTTTTTCAACCGAAAAAGACTGTCCTTTGGCCTGAAACACCTCACCGTCATCGATACTGCCGATTTGTGAAATAGCACCATCGGCAGGCGACACAATACTGTCTTGGGCATTGTCGACCACACGGACGCCATCTTTTAAGGCACGGGTAAAAAATTCGTTAAAAGATTTGTACTTTAGGGCATCGGCCTGTTGTGCAATCGATAAATCAATGCCGTATTTGCTTTTGAACGCCTGAATGACCGCGGTTTTGACCAGCAGATTTTCGCTCTCGGCAAGCTTACCCACCACGCGACTTAACTGATGCTGTGGCACAAGCGATTGTGCTTTTATAAATAAATCTTTTTTTAATCGTGACGTTAAGCTCAAAATGGCTGTTCTCCGGTAATCACAGGACTATCGAGGCGATTGCCCCATTCACTCCACGCCCCGTCGTAAGCACGCACCGGCCAATCAAGCAAACGTGCCAAAATATACGCCAATCCCGAACGATGATGGGACTGACAATACACAATAACAGGTTGGTCAAGACGAAAGCCGAGCTGTTGCAATCGGTGCTGAGTGCGTTCAAATGGATGCAATTTTAGATGATTTTCGCGGTTTAGGGCAGTACTCCATTCAAAATGAAGTGCGCCGGGCATATGTCCACCGCGTCGGGCAGCCAGTCTTAATCCGGTATATTCGTCATGTGTGCGGCAATCCCAAAGCTGTACCGATTGACTGTCAATCAAGGCGCGCAGCTCATCATACTGGATTTGATATTGGGCAGCATGTGAAGTATCAACCGGGTATAAATGACTGACGGGTTCAACCGTATCCACCTCGGACGTGGTGGGTAATCCGACGCCAAGCCACGCATGAATCCCGCCATTAAGCAAACTGGTTTGGGTAAATCCGAGGCAGTGTAAGGTCCAGATCAGTCGTCCTGCCCATGCACCACCTTCGTCGTCGTAGACCACCACATGATGTGAGGGTGAAAGATTCAAATGGCGAATTAGGGCTTCAAGTTGAGCTTGATCAGGTAAGAGTCCCGTAGCGAGTTCTTCCTGACGAACCAGTTGTGCCGGACGAAGCGCGTAAGCATGTGCCAAATGCAATTGTTCATACACCGAGCTTCGGCTTAAATCGACAATACGCAACTGCGGATGATCCAGATACGCCAGCAATTCGTCGGGCTCTATCAATAAACCCAAATTGATTTCAGGTACGGCCATTTCGTTTTAATCACATTCTCTAGGTTTGCCATGCCTCATCTTAGCATAGGCTTTTTTCAGGTCTTTCTGTTTTTCATGCATCTTTAGCAGAAAAAGTGCAATCGCTTTTACACCAATGCCGCATCTTCAATGTCAAACACCTGACGTAAATAGGCCAAGAACGTGTCGTTATCGGTCATGGTTTTGCCCGGACTGTCTGAAATTTTCGCCACAGACTGTCCATTGCACTCGACCAGCTTTAATACAATATTCAGTGGCGTTTGCCCCATATCATTGGTGAGGTTGGTGCCAATCCCAAAACTGACTTTAAAGCGGTCTTTAAAATACTGATGCAATTCCCATGCCTTTTGTAAGGTCAGGCCATCGCTGAAAGTTAGCATTTTGGTTTTGGTATCAATTTTTAATTGTCGATAATGTGCATAGGCCTTGTCGCCCCATTCGTACGGGTCGCCACTATCGTGACGCAACCCATCAAACAGCTTGGCAAAGTACAGATCGAAATCGCGCAAGAACGCATCCATCCCCACCACATCGGTCAGGGCAATACCTAAATCGCCACGATATTCTTGTACCCATGCCTCTAGGGCCGCTTTTTGAAAATTGCGTAATCTTACGTCAAGCGCCTGAAATGCCTGCAAAAATTCATGTGCCATGGTACCAATTGGCGTAATATTTAATTCTTTGGCCAGCAATACATTGCTGGTACCCCGAAACACATGCGGTGAGCTACGATGAAACGACTCGACCACGTGCTTTTGCCATTCTAGACTGTAGCGACGACGGGTACCAAAATCGGACACCAGAAATGGCGGTTCGTCGTTTGCGTGCTGCGCTTCATACTGCTTGAGTAATTCAAGTTTGGCTTGCAGGCGTCGTTCACCCTCTTCAAGCACAGCCTCAGTGCGAATACGTCGGAAATACAATTCATTGACAATCGCCAGTACAAAAATCTCAAACATCATGGCCTGAATCATCGGACCTTCAACACTAATGTCCAAACGGCCTTTGGCATCGATACTGGCACGAATAAAACGGCGTTTGAGCTGAAACAGCTCTAAATAATCGACAAAGTCGCTTTTAATAAATCGAAAGGAACGCAAATATTGCAGTTCATCATCTTTGAATTTGAGCGCACATAAGTGATCGAGTTGTTCATTCAGATCATCCAGAATATCCGTCAGTGGATAAACCGTTTGATCCAGATTACGGCAGCGAAACTGGTACACACTGTGCGTCTGGGGGAATTGATGTAGCACCACCTGCAACATGGTAAATTTATAAAGATCGGTATCGAGTAATGAATGAATGATTGGAGACATAGACAACAAACATGCAGGTTAGCTTTATGCATTAAACCACATTTTTTTGGCAAGAATCACCTTGATTTGTATAAGACCTTTGTCCTGTCAGCACTGTGGCAATGTGCTGACTTTTGCTGTATTTCTGATAGTATTTTACACATTTCGTTTTTGAGATCTGTCATGCGCGCACTACTACAACGCGTCCTTGAAGCCCACGTGGTGGTCGATGGACATACCACAGGAGCGATCCAGCATGGACTTCTGGTTTTTTTAGGCCTAGGTAAAGACGATGACCTCGACAAAGGTAAAAAACTGATCGACAAGATTTTAAAGTACCGGATTTTCGATGATGAAAACGGCAAAATGGGCTGGAATATCGATCAGGCGCAGGGTGGCTTACTGCTGGTGTCACAGTTTACCTTAATGGCCCAGACCCAAAAAGGCTTGCGTCCCGATTTTGGACCAGCGATGCCACCGCAAGACGCCAAAGTACTCTATGAACAATTGGTGGAGTATGCCAAATCGCAATTTGCTCACGTTGAAACCGGAATATTTGCAGCCGATATGAAAGTGCATCTGATCAACGATGGCCCGGTGACGTTTCAGCTCGAGATTTAAAATAGCCCCCTAAAAAAACAGGCGCCCGATACCGAGCGCCTGCTGTAGACATCTATTCTGACTTAGAACGATTTACCGGTTTTTTCTTTTAAAAACTGGCGGGCTTGCTTAATCTTAAGTTTCACTGGCTTTGGTAACTTTGGTGGAATCAGTTTTGCTGCCTGATTAAACCACACCAATAGACCAAAATCGCCTTCCATTTTAATCGTGCCATTTTGCATTCCCGTCATAAACGCGGTTGGATCACCTTTGATCAAGGTTTTCACGCCCTGCTCACTGTCGGCAAATTGCAAAATAAAATCTGCTTTTTCTGCACTGCCCGCGGCCGTCTCGATTTGACCGTGATTGACGATGATTTGGCGCGCAAAACCCAAATCGGTGCCAATCTGAATACGAAAGGCACGGTCATGTGTGAGTTCAATAAATTTCGGGCAAGTACGTGCCAACTGCTTCATACGTAAAGCCAAACCCATGACCAGTAAATCAAGCGGATCGGTACTTAAGTCGACCAGAGGTAACTTCACGACAGGTAGAGAAGAAAGTTTCATGACATTTAAGCCTATTTGTATTCTTATCAAAAAATGAACTGGGTCATCCTAGCACAAATGTATCGGCAGCTATACTGTGTTTCGTTCATAAAAGATGATAAAAAAAGTAAAAAAAGGCACAGCCGGACTGCACCTGATTTATGACTGGATCACACCGTTTAGCGGCTCGAGTATTGCTGCTGATCGTCCTCATAGACAGGGGTGTGTTCGATATACTGACGATTTGCCAAGGCTTTTTGTGCGCGCTTGTCTTCTCGCAGTAGAATGATGGTGACCGTGACCATCGACAGGCTTAATGCTGCAAGATAACTGTAGGTGACCGGCAGTTCAAATACGGTCTGTACCCCAAAACGTACAACCTCGATCAAGCCCCAAAAAAACATACCTGCAAACATGAAACCGAGCCAATGACGGTACGGCGAAAAGAATACAACAGCTAGTGCAAGCACGATCATCCCGACACCAAGCAGTGTGGCGAAGCTGGCTGTTACCATACTAAACCTCCGTCTAAGATTAAGTTTCTGCATCCCGAGCAGAACATCAAGTTAAGTCCCTTCACGCATTCAACATCGTGCATTCAACAACGCATCTGTTTTTGTCTGTAGCTGCATTATGGAGGGTTTTTTTTAGAAAAAAAGAGTCAAAATGGCTTGTGACGACACACCCTGTCGCAACATTATTTTGTCATTACACATTTTCAACCATCAAAAAAAGCGCCGTTCTAGAGCTGATCGTTGTTGGCGTGTCATTACAACGCCATATCCTCAAAAAGCAGTGTTTTTTAATTTTTTTTTGCGCGATACGTTTCAAAATTTATCAATCGACGTGTTGGGCTAAGGGGCTGGATTGGATGGGAATTTCATATAAAAAACGCCGCTCATCGAGCAGCGTTCAAAGCTTGAGAATCGAGCCTTTTAGGCACGTGTCAGATCCTTGTCATGTACCCCAAGTAAATACAGTACACCGTCCAAACCTACACTCGAAATGGCCTGGTTGGCATTTTGACGCACCAATGGCTTGGCACGAAATGCCACACCCAATCCGGCAATCGACAGCATTGGCAGATCGTTCGCGCCATCACCAACTGCAATCGCCTGTTCGAGTGAAATGCCCATTCGCTGTGCCAGATCACGCAACAGTTCGGCTTTACGGGCGCCATCAACAATGGCACCTTTTACCTCACCAGTCACCACACCTGCCTCAACATCTAAAATATTGGCATGTACTTCGTCTATGCCGAGTTTATCTTGTAGATATTCGGCAAAATATTGAAAACCACCCGATAAAATCGCGGTGCGGTAGCCCAATGCTTTTAAAGTCGAAATCAGGCGCTCTGCCCCTTCGGTAATGGTCAGGCGTTCAGCAATACGCGGCAGTACCGAGGCATCCAAACCTTTAAGCAAGGCCACACGTGCACGGAAGCTTTGCTGGAAATCCAGCTCGCCTTGCATGGCACGCTCGGTAATTTCAGCCACTTGCTCGCCAACCCCTGCTTCGCATGCCAGTTCGTCAATCACTTCTTGCTCAATCAGGGTCGAGTCCATATCGAAACAGACCAAACGACGATTACGGCGATAGGCGTTGTCTTCTTGAACTGCCACATCGATGTTGAGTTCACCAGAAAGACTTAAACATGCCGCACGCATGGCCTGAGCATCGAGCATTTGCCCACTTAAACCAAACTGTACACAGGCACGTTGCGGTGCATCTTGCTGCGAACCCAGTGCTGGGCGGCCCGACAAACGGGTCACTGTTTCGATATTGAAGCCCTGATCGGAGACAATTTTGGTAACAGCTTGTAAATGTGAAGCGGTCAATTCTGGCGCCAATGCAGTCACGATATAGCGTGTACGGCCACCTTCACTGACCCACTGATCGTATTCTGCACTTGAGATGGGTTTAAAGCGCACAGTCAGTCCAATATCATGTGCTAGAATCAAAATTTCCTTCATCGCTAGTGCTGTAGCGGTTTCGTCATCGGATGCAACCACGATGCCCAAGGTGAGCTGATTATGAATAACGGCCTGGCCGACATCTAGAATATGTAAGGAATGAACGGACAATACCTGCATTAATCGGGTGAACTGATTAGGTTGGTCGGGTCCCAAAAAAGAGATAAGAATGATTTCTCGCATGAATTGACTCGGGTTTGAGCTACAACTATTGTAAGAATCATAATCGAAATTGAATCTATTTGCCTTGGAAGTTTACGTTGAATGCACCTCGACAAGGGCTATTTGCTAGCCTATTAATCGTCAGTTTTGCTTTGCATACCTTTTTAATGGTGATTGCAACCACCCATCAACTCAATGAGAACCGTGCGAGTCAGGGGCAACTGATGACCAGTCAACTGGTCACCGACAGTCTGACCGAGCTGGAACCGGCCAATACGGTATCCTTGGCATTGATTGCCAACCGTTATGCCACCAACCCAAGCGTGGCCTCAATCCGTATTCTGGATGCCAACAAGCAGGTACTGGCCACCAGTGGTATGGAAAAAACTCGCCAAGGCGAAGTGTTTGTAAGGGATGCACTGCAAAACGAAAAGAAAGTCGGCACCATTGAAATCACGCTGATTAAACCCAGCATTGGTGAAATCTTAAGAACCCAGTGGTTGACCATTTTGGCCATGTTTGTGATTCACTTGCTCCTCTGGTTGGCATATCGCGCCATTGCTCGACCAAGCCGCAGTGAATATTTGGCACGCATCAACAGTGAAACTCGCTTAAAGCATGAAATCCAGCAATTGATTCAGGCGCTTGAAACAGAAAAGCAAAATACCATCACCTTGGTGGCACAGGCCAAACAGCAGGCGCAGCAAAAAGCCATTCAGATTCCAGACGTGGTATTGCCTGAGCACACGCAAGGCGATCAGGCGGTGGCACTGAATATTCAGTTTTACGATCCGAAACAATTACTCAATAGCGTCAACCAGTCTGTTTCGGTGCCCTACTTCAAGCTCTGCCAGATCTTTTTACAAAAAAGCATTGAGCTGAGCTGCAAGCATTACCATGTGAATCCAAACGAGATTCAGGTGGTCAATGAATTTCAGCAGCAGGGCGCCAACTTGATCATGAGTAAGCCAACTACACAAGGTACACTGTGTTTACTCATGACAGGTGCAGTGTTCCAGTTGCTTTCTGACGTGCTGTACAAGCGTTATCGTGAAGACAAACGTTTTGCCCTGCAAACCCGTTTTGCTGTCTCGACTGCCGTTGAGGCCATGCAACTTAATCCACTCGAGGCAGCGCAGCGCCTGACTGGCTATTTGCATGCCAAAGAATCTGCATTGCACCTCAATCACCATCAGCTTAAAGTAGTGGGTGAGGCATTCCAGTTGGTTGCCATGCCGAATCCAAGTAATGTGATGACCCGTCATGCCTTTATGATGAACGGTATGAACAATGACTGCGCCGAGACTGCACAGCGTATTCGCACCGAGATTCTAATGGGAAAAAAGGCGCGCGCATCGATTGATGCCTCTTTAGACCATACCTCAAAAATCTAAGTCCGCTTTCACATCACCAAAACCCGCGCTGGCGGGTTTTTTTTGTTTTTTTATGGGCTGAATTATCAGAAAATGCGAAAAGTTCATTCTTTTTATGACTAAAACGTTGATTATTTCGTGGACAGAATGCTTTAATTTCGATCCATTTAGGCTTTTCAAGTGACTTCGGTTCTGTGTATAAAGGGATGCTAGAAAGTAAATGCATGCAGCATAGGCAAATTCGGTGAAAACACGCTAAACTATGCTGCAAATTGTGAAAGATAATCGTCTTCGGACACAGTGAGAAGGGAAAGGCTTATGCCACTAAGTGATGTGGAAGCGCTTGTCGAAGATATCCGTGCAGGCAAAATGGTCATTCTAATTGATGATGAAGACCGTGAAAATGAAGGTGATTTAGTCATTGCTGCGACGCATGTACGTCCGCAAGACATCAACTTTATGATCACGCACGCGCGTGGACTGGTCTGCCTGACCTTAAGCCGCGAGCGCTGCCAGCAGTTAAACCTACCGCTCATGGTCGACCAAAACGGCGCACAGCACAGCACGAACTTTACCTTGTCGATCGAAGCCGCAGAAGGCATCACTACCGGTATTTCGGCAGCAGAACGTGCCCACACCATTCGCACTGCCGTGGCTGCGCATGCCAAACCAAGCGATATTGTACAACCGGGCCATATCTTTCCTTTAATGGCACAACCAGGCGGTGTTCTTCACCGTGCCGGTCATACTGAAGCAGGCTGTGATCTGGCTCGTCTAGCCGGGCTTGAACCTGCATCGGTGATTTGCGAAATCATCAACGAAGACGGTACCATGGCACGTCGCCCCGATTTAGAAGTCTTTGCAGAAAAACATGGTTTAAAGATTGGAACCATTGCCGATCTCATTCATTACCGTATGACCAACGAACAGACGGTCGAGCGCTTGAGTCAGCAAAGCATCGAAACCGAATACGGTCACTTTGAGCTCTTCCGCTACCGTGAAGTAGGCAATCCGGATATTCATTTGGCACTGGTCAAAGGTGAACCGCGTGAAGGCGTCACCACCGTGCGTGTTCATGGCTTTAACCCGACCCGCGACTTGCTCAAACTCAATAAGCAAGACGGTGAGCCGGCATGGAATTTGGATCGTGCCTTAAGCACCATTGCTGCCGCAGAGCGTGGCGTACTGGTCTGGATTGGACAGGATCATTTGCAAGACTTGGGCCCTGCCCTTGACAGCTTAACCAAACCAAAGCCGTTGAAATCAAATGCTGCGCTGTCACAGCAATACCAAACCATTGGCGTAGGTGCACAAATTTTACGTGATTTGGGTGTGGAAAAGATGAATCTGCTCAGCTCACCTTTACGTTTCAATGCACTATCTGGCTTTAACTTGGAAGTGGTGAATTACATCACCGCAGATCAAACTCTAGAAAACTAATCGAGGTTGTTATGGCAATTCGCCGTATTGAAGGTTTATTACATCTCGCGAGCGAAGGCCGTTACGCGATTTTAGTGGGTCGTTTTAACAGTTTTGTCGTTGAGCATTTACTCGAAGGTGCAATTGACACCTTGAAACGTCATGGCGTTAGCGAGGATAATATCACTGTTGCTTACGCACCAGGTGCTTGGGAATTGCCAATCGTTGCTAAAAAATTGGCTGATTCCAACAAATTTGATGCCATTATTGCTTTGGGCGCAGTCATTCGTGGGAGTACTCCACATTTCGACTTCGTTGCAGGCGAATGTGCCAAAGGCCTTGGTGTGGTTGCACTTGAAAGTAGTCTTCCGGTTATCAATGGTGTATTGACAACTGACAGTATCGAACAGGCAATTGAACGTTCGGGTACAAAAGCAGGTAATAAAGGTTCTGAAGCAGCCTTAACTGCAATTGAAATGGTTAATCTGTTAAAGGCAATCTAAAGCATGTCGCAAACACTCCAAGCCGCTTATGCAGCGAAACGTAAAGCACGTCGTTTTGCTGTACAAGGCATTTATGAATGGCAAATGAGCCACAACCCTGTGCATGAAATTGAAGCACGTACCCGTGTCGAAAATGCGATGCACAAGGTCGATCTCAGCTACTATCATGAATTGCTCACGCAAGTGGTTGCACAACATGAAACATTGGATACGTTACTTGTTCCGGTCCTAGATCGTGAACTCAGTGCCCTGGATGGCGTCGAATTGGCAACCTTACGTTTAGGTGCATATGAACTTCGAGACCATCTCGAGATCCCGTATCGTGTTGTTCTGGACGAAGCGATCGAGCTGGCCAAACATTTTGGTGGTGCCGATAGCCACAAATACATCAATGGTGTTCTTGATCGTTTGGCTTCACGACTTCGTGAAGCTGAAAAACAACAAGCCAACTAAGGCGTGTTGCGTGTATGGCTGAGTTTTCTGTAATTGACCAATATTTTTCCCGTTCAGCCTTACATGGCGATGAACTTGGTGTTGGTGACGACTCAGCCCTGCTTACGCCGCCACCTGGCCAGCAACTGGTCATCTGTACAGATACCCTGATTGCGGGTCGACATTTTCCACTTAGCACCTCTGCCCATGCCATTGGCTGGAAAAGTGTTGCGGTTAATTTGTCTGATATTGCTGCGATGGGGGCTAAACCGCACAGTATTTTGCTGGCACTTAGCCTTCCCGAAGTCGATCATGACTGGTTAAGCGAGTTTAGTCGTGGCCTATATCAATGCTGTGATCAATTTGGAGTTCACCTGATTGGTGGCGACACTACGCAGAGCCCGCACCTGACCATTACGGTGACGGCGCTTGGTTATGTCGATCAACAGCAAGCCGTATGCAGATCTGGCGCACAGGTGGGTGACTATGTGGTGGTCAGTGGTCAAGTGGGTGACGCTGCCTATGGTCTGGCGCATTTAGGCTCTGTCTTGCAGCAGCGACTGGATTATCCAACACCACGCTGCGAACTCGGACAACGCCTGAAAGGGCTTGCATCAAGCATGATTGATGTTTCCGACGGTTTGGCCCAGGATCTGGGGCATATTTTAAAAGCATCTCAAGTTGGGGCGCAGCTCGATCTTGAGCAGCTACCGCTCGACCCTGCACTCGAAGCGCTTGAAAATGCAGCCAAGTGGCAGTTTGCACTGGCAGGGGGCGATGACTATGAGCTGTGTTTTACCATCTCACCCGAACATTTTGAACAACTTCAACAGCATTCTCTCAATACCAAAATCACAAAAATTGGTCAGATTACCACACAACAACAATTGACCTATCATTATCAGGGACAGGACTACCCGCTTCAACTGCATGGATATCAACACTTTGTCTAAACCTTCAATCGACTTCAAACGCATGTCTTGGTTCAATCGCTGCATCGTATTTTGTGGTGTTGGCTTTGGTTCAGGCTTGGCGCCCAAAGCACCCGGCACTTTTGGCTCGGCCTTTGCCTTACTGTTCATTCCGTTTTGGGTCTGGATCGGTTTTTATCCAAGTGTGGCTCTGATTGCACTGATGAGTGTAATCGGGATTTTTTTCTGTGGGAAAACCGCAGAACTGATGGGTGTACACGATGACGGCCGGATTGTCTGGGACGAATTTGCAGGACAATCGATTACCGTATTGCCTTTAATCTATTTTAATCTAATGGATGTAAAATGGGCCCTCATCAGTTTTGCCCTATTCCGGCTGTTCGATGTGTGGAAGCCGTGGCCCATTCGAGTGATTGATCGACAGGTGCATGGCGGATTTGGCATTATGCTTGATGATCTGATTGCAGGGCTCTGGGCTGCACTGTGTATTTTGATATATTTATCACTGGTCTAAACCGTTAAGTAGGTTATTCATGACAACGACCGTTATTATTCTTGCTGCGGGCAAAGGAACGCGTATGCGTTCTCGCCTTCCTAAAGTATTACAGCCTTTGGCTGGCCGTCCTTTGCTCGGACATGTCATTCAAACGGCAAAACAACTACATGCACAAAATATTATTACCATCTATGGACACGGTGGTGAACACGTTCAGCAACAATTTCAGCAAGAAAATATTCAGTGGGTTGAGCAAGCCGAACAACTGGGCACAGGTCATGCGGTTCAGATGACGTTACCCGTGTTACCACAAGAAGGCATGTCACTGATTTTGTATGGTGATGTACCGTTGGTGCGCCAAGAAACTCTCGATCAGCTCCTTGCCGTATCAAGTGCGACAGGCATTGGCATGATCACGCTCAATGTGGACAATCCGACCGGATATGGACGCATCATTCGTGACAACGACAAGATTCAGGCGATTGTGGAACATAAAGATGCCACTGAGCAACAGCGCCAGATTCAGGAAATCAATACCGGCATCTATTGCGTCAGCAATCAGAAACTGCACGCATGGTTGCCAAAGCTATCGAATAACAATGCCCAAGGTGAATACTATCTCACCGATATTGTGGCCATGGCCGTTGCCGACGGTTTGGAAATTACATCAATTCAGCCCGAACTGGCCTATGAAGTAGAAGGCGTCAATGACCGTCTACAACTGGCAGCGCTCGAGCGCGAATTTCAATTGCAACAAGCCAAAAGCCTGATGCAACAGGGTCTCACCTTAAGTGATCCGGCTCGTTTTGATGTACGTGGTACGCTCAAAATCGGACAAGATGTCAAAATCGATATCAATGTGATTATTGAAGGTGACTGTGAGCTGGGCGATTTTGTCGAAATTGGTGCGGGTTGCGTATTAAAAAATACCCGTATTGCTGCTGGCACAAAAGTGCAACCGTACAGCGTGTTTGAAAATGCGGTTGTGGGTGAAAATACCCTGATCGGACCATTTGCACGCTTGCGCCCGGGTGCAGAGCTGGCCAACGAGGTACACATCGGCAACTTCGTTGAAGTGAAAAATACCCGTATCGGAGTCGGCTCAAAAGCCAACCATTTTACCTATCTGGGCGATGCCGAAGTTGGTGCTGGCTCGAATATTGGTGCTGGAACCATTACCTGCAATTATGATGGTGCAAATAAATTTAAAACTGTGATTGGCGATGCTGCATTTATTGGCTCCAACAGTTCACTGGTCGCGCCTGTACATATTGGCAATGGTGCGACCGTGGGTGCAGGTTCGGTGATTACCCGTGATGTGAGCGACAATGCACTGGCATTTGAGCGCGCGCAACAAATTGAAAAAGCAAATTATCAACGTCCGCAAAAGTTGAAAAAATAAGAGGTATTAGGCATGTGTGGTATCGTCGGAGGCGTTGCAGAACGCAACATTAGTGAGATTTTAATTGAAGGTCTCAAACGCCTTGAATACCGCGGATACGACTCTGCGGGCGTTGCATTGGTGAGTCCATCGCATATCCTGCGCGAGCGCCGTGTAGGGAAAGTGGCCAATTTGGCCGAGGCTGTTGCACAGAGCAAATTAAGCGGCTCTCTAGGTATTGCACATACACGCTGGGCCACACATGGTAAACCGACCGAACACAATGCACATCCGCATATTTCGGGTGATGTGGCTGTGGTGCATAACGGTATTATTGAAAACTATCAAGAGCTTAAAGATGACCTAGAAGCGCTAGGCTATGTCTTTACCTCACAAACCGACACCGAAGTCGTGGCGCATCTGGTGCATCATGTGCTTAAAGAGCAAACCAGTTTGCTCGATGCGGTTCGTAGCGTAGTGCCAGAGCTTAAAGGCGCTTATGCGCTGGGTATTGTGCATAAGGATCATCCAGATGAGTTGATCACCGTACGCGAAGGTTCGCCTTTGGTGATTGGTGTGGGGATTGGTGAAAACTTTATCAGTTCAGATCAGTTGGCGCTTTTACCTGTGACCAATCGCTTTGTGTATTTGGAAGAAGGTGATATTGCCCGTCTGACCCGTGACAGCATTGAAATTTATGCACATGGCGAAAAAATCGAGCGTCCGGTTAAAGAGCTTGATGCTGCGGTCAGTAATGCATCGAAAGGCGAATACAAGCACTACATGCTCAAAGAGATTTATGAGCAGCCTGAAGCCATTCAACAAACCATTTCACAAGCCTTAAATGGCAATGCATTGCGTGATGATTTCTTGCACTTGGCCGAAGTGGATTTTAAACAGATCCAAAACGTACAGATTATTGCCTGCGGTACCAGTTACCACGCCGGTCTGATTGCCAAGTACTGGTTTGAGCAATTGATTAATGTGCCATGTCAGGTGGAGATTGCCAGCGAGTTTCGTTATCGCTCACCAGTGATTGTGGCGAATACTTTGTATATCTGTATTTCTCAATCTGGTGAAACTGCCGACACCTTGGCAGCGCTACGTGACACACAAAAGCGTGCCAAAGCCAAAGATACTCAGATCTCGACCCTAACTATTTGTAACGTGACCACGTCATCGATGGTACGCGAAACAGATCATCATTTGCTAACCCTCGCAGGCCCAGAAATTGGCGTGGCATCGACCAAAGCCTTTACCACCCAACTTGCAGCATTGATGCTGCTCATTTTGAAAATTGGTCAGGTGAAGCAGCAAATTGCCGCTGAACAAATTTCAGAGATTGCATCGCAATTGTGGCATTGTCCAAAAGTCATGCTCGATACTTTGCAACACAATACGGAAATTTTACGTTTATCTGAACTGTTTGTTGAAAAGCAGCACTGCTTGTTCTTGGGCCGCGGTACACATTATCCGATTGCCCTTGAAGGTGCATTGAAGCTGAAAGAAATTTCGTATATTCATGCCGAAGGCTATGCCGCGGGTGAATTAAAACATGGCCCGTTGGCCTTGGTCGATAACGAAATGCCTGTGGTCATTTTGGCGCCGCAAGACGATATGCTCGATAAACTAAAATCGAATATGGAAGAAGTTCAGGCACGTGGCGGTGAACTGTTTGTGTTTGCCGATGAAAACAGCGGCATTCGCGACAAAGACCGTCAGCATGTGGTTTTGATTCCAGATGTGAACGCTTGGCTGGCACCGATTGTGTACAGTATTCCGGTACAGTTACTGTCGTATCATGTGGCGGTATTGCGTGGTACAGATGTCGATCAGCCACGTAACCTTGCAAAATCAGTTACCGTAGAGTAAGCAACTGATTTTTAAAAATAAATTTTGTTTTAGACAATATAGTTTTAAACTGAACATTAGAGTTCTAAACTGTAACAATATAGTTTTAAACTAGACATTAAAGTTGTAAACCAGATAAACCCAGCTATACCGATTAAAGAGTAGGCTGGGTTTTTCTATAAGTAGAGCACCGAGATTCTTCACACATGAACAAATTAGTAAAAGAATAAAAAGTGGTTGTGGACATTCTGAAATAAAAAAATTGAGATAAATTATGTCCGATTGACTACTTTTTAAATAATATATGGGTGAGCGCCCAGAATATAAATTAATGTCGTTACTGGAGTCTTGTTGGATAGCATCATTCTTGCTTACAATTTTTCAGAGTTAGAGGACTTACATACAGATGTGCAGCAAACTCGCTTTGATTCAAGCCAATTTGTCGATGAACTTCATTGATATTAGATAACTCTCGTTCTGTAAACAAAGGACTAACTCTAAACCTTGTCTTAAATTAGATTATGACTCACTCAGAACAAGTGCTTTAATTTTTACGGCTTTTTCAAAATGATCTAATTTATGTTGCATGATCCACCAATTTGCTGCTTCCATTAACAGTTCAGGATTATCATTTTTATTTTTGAAAAAAGCATAAAAGGATAAACCGACACTATGTCCCTTTTTTTGAATTTTCTCATTACACCCATTAATAAATAGTTCTCTTAAGTCTTTTCTCATGTTTTTAACTGTTCCTAAATTAACACAATATATTTTAATTAAAAATCAAGTTGCTTTACTATACGATATGCTTAATATTTTAGGATATTCCTTCCATGTTAAAAGAAACTTCTGAAATTGATTTTTCCATTCTTATTGATATTTGGGAGAGGTCAGTAAGAGCTACTCATGATTTCATATCAGAAGAAGAAATTAATCATCTAAAACCTTTGATACTTAAAGAATATTTTCACCAAGTATTACTTCATAAATATGTTCAAGATGGACAAATAGTCGGCTTTATTGGCACGAGTAGTAACAATATAGAAATGCTATTTATTGATCCTGAATTTAGAGGTAAAGGCATAGGACGAGTTTTAACTAACTTTGCAGTCATAGAGTTAAAAATAGAAAAAGTAGATGTTAACGAACAAAACCTTCAAGCATTTAGATTTTATGAAAAATTAGGATTTAAAATAATAGGACGATCTGAATTAGACGGTCAGGGTAAACCTTATCCAATTTTGCATTTAAAAATTTAGTTTTTCTAAAACTAACATAATACACCTTATGCGAAATCAATCTTTTAATTTTTAAATCAATTACTTATTTGTTTTTAATAAATCTAACCCTATTAAATCTGACTTTTTTATAGATTTTTCATGTTCCACGCTTATTCTTTGATTATTGTTTGACGAATTTGATGAGCTACACTGAACATTCAATTCTACTAATTCATCTGTTGATGCATAAAAAAGACAACGGAGCATCTAAAACTTTTGCTACTCTTTTTGATGCATTAACTTCAATACTGTGAACTCCTGTCTCATAAAGACTGATGTGTGCTGAAAAACCAAATTGTTTGTTACCGATACATTGTGTTGATTTTCTTAAACTTTTAAATTTTCCATACAAAATTTCTACTTCTTACTTATGGTAAACTTCTAATGTGTACACGAAGGTTGAGATTGCATCGATGAAATGGAACGAACTGAGTGAAATGTCATGCCCGATTGCCCGTAGTCTTGCACTACTGGGCGACCGATGGACCTTGCTCATCATTCGTAATGCCTTTTTACGCACGCGACGCTTTGATGATTTTCAAAAACAGATCGGTATGACCCGGCATTTACTGACAGAGCGTTTAAATCGTTTGGTCGACTCAGATATTCTAAGCAAAGTACTCTACCAAAACGCTCCAAAACGCTCCAAAACGCTATGAATATAGACTGACCGAGCGCGGACTGGCGCTTTATCCTCTAATGATGGCCTTAAGCAGTTGGGGCAATACTTGGTTAAACGATGATCATCGCTATCCTGAACTGACCTATGTGCATCTCGATTGCAATCATGAAACACGGCCCATCATGATGTGCGCGTGTTGTCAACATCCCTTAAGTGCTCAAAATACTCGTGTTCAAATGAAATAAGCCGCTAGATTTAAATTCTATTTGGCATCAACGATTCAACCTGCATCTATTGCAGGTTTTTTTCATCCATCTAAATCTCAATAAAATTACATTATTCATAAATAAATTTCGTATTGCGTAATTATAAAAAATCCGTATGATAAAAGATAAAGACAATACAGATATGCCAAGGAATGCTGACATGAGCGCGCATCTATCTTCATTTATCGAGGTTTCCCCAACTTCGGATTTTCCTATTCAAAATTTGCCTTATGGAATTTTTAGCGAAACCACAACGGGTAAACGCCGTGTAGGCGTGGCGATCGGCGAGTGGGTGGTCGATCTGGCGGTACTTGAACGTGCAGGGCTTTTAACTCTCCAAGAGGGTGAACAGTTTTTCGACCAACCCACCTTAAATAAATTTATTGAAAGTGGTAAAGCGCATTGGCACAGCACGCGTCAGACTTTGCAGCGTTTATTGTCTAAAAATGAACCGATGCTTCGCGATAACACCACGCTGCGCCAGCACGCTTTTTATCAGCAAAGCGACGTGGTGATGCATTTACCTGTACATATTCCGGGCTATACCGATTTTTATTCGTCGAAAGAACACGCCACCAATGTGGGCTGTATGTTTCGCGACCCTAAAAATGCGTTATTGCCGAACTGGTCTGAGCTACCTGTGGGCTACAACGGACGCGCCAGCTCGGTGGTGGTAAGCGGTACTAATATTGTGCGTCCATCGGGTCAAATCAAATTGCCCGATCAGGAGCGCCCTGTCTTTTCGGCCTGTCGCAAGCTGGATTTTGAACTGGAAACAGGCTTTATCGTAGGCAAGGCAACTCACTTGGGTAAACCAATTTCAATTGAAAATGCATGGGATCATATTTTTGGTATGGTGCTGTTTAACGACTGGTCGGCGCGCGATTTGCAACAGTGGGAATATGTACCACTCGGGCCGTTCAATGCCAAGACTTTTGCGTCCTCCATTTCGCCATGGATTGTCACGCTAGAGGCACTCGAACCATTTCGAACGCATTCACCACAGCAAGATCCATTGCCATTGGCTTATTTACAAGAAGATCTTTCGGCCAACAGCTACGACATTCATTTATCGGTAGAAATCAAAGCTGCCGAGCAACAACACGCAGATGTGATTTGCAGCACCAATTTTAAATATATGTACTGGTCGATGGCACAACAACTGACCCATCACACGGTGGCAGGCTGTAATGTACAAGTGGGTGACTTGATGGGGTCAGGCACTATTTCCGGCCCGACTCCAGATTCTTATGGCTCGCTGCTTGAGCTCACATGGAACAATACGCGCCCATTACAACTTTCAAACGGCGAGCAGCGCGGCTTTTTACAAGATGGCGATACGCTAATTATGAAAGGCTATTGTGAAAAAAATGGTTTACGGATCGGTTTTGGCGAGGTGACAGGCACAATCTTGCCAGCACGTCAATTCGCTTTTCAAGAAACTGAAGCACAGGAACGCACCAAGTATGAAACTGTATAGCTATTTTAGAAGCTCAGCGGCGTTTCGAGTACGCATTGCACTTGCGATCAAGGGACTGACTGCCGAAATTGTACCCGTTCATTTACTACAAGATGGTGGTCAACAGCACTCACCTACGTATTCACAGCTTAATCCGAGCGAGCTGGTGCCGACCTTACAAGACCAAGAGCATGTTCTGACTCAGTCGCTGAGTATTCTTGAATATCTTGAAGAGCAATATCCAGATCCAAGACTTTTGCCCCAAGCACCACCTTTACGCGCACAAGTTCGTGCCTTTTGTCTCAATATTGCCTGTGATATTCATCCGCTAAATAATCTGCGGGTACTGCAATATTTAACAGGCACCCTTAAGCTCTCTGATATCGAAAAAAATCAATGGTATCGGCACTGGATCGTGACTGGCCTAAATAGCCTAGAAGCCCAATTACAGGCGACGGCAGGTAAATTTTGTTTTGGTGATCAGCTGACCATGGCAGATTGCTGTCTGATTCCACAAGTTTATAACGCCAAACGCTTTCAAATTGATTTAAGCGCCTATCCACTCATTGAAGCGGTCTATGCACAGTGTATGACCCTCCCAGCGTTTATTGAAGCGGCGCCAGAACAACAACCCGATGCTGCATAAAATAAGGACATGAGCATGACATTTAAAATCGAACAAATCCACCATGTGGCTTATCGCTGCAAAGACGCCAAAGAAACCGTCGAATGGTACAAAAAGAATCTGCATATGGATTTTATTTTGGCCTTTGCCGAAGATCATGTGCCTTCAACCAAAGCCTTCGACCCCTATATGCATCTGTTTTTAGATGCGGGCAATGGCAACGTCTTGGCATTTTTTGAGTTGCCACATCAACCGGATATGGGCCGAGATGAAAATACCCCGAAATGGGTACAGCATCTGGCACTGCGTGTAAAAGACGAAGCCACCTTACTTGAGGCCAAAGCACATCTGGAAAACAATGGTGTGGACGTTCTAGGCGTGACCAATCACGGAATTTTCCACTCGATTTACTTTTTCGATCCGAATGGACACCGTATCGAACTCACTTATGATGATCCGCGCTCGCCTGAAAAGATTGCAAAAATTACCGATCAAATCAAACAAGAGATGCTAGACGAGTGGACACGTACCAAACGCGCCCCACATCACACACAGTTTTTACATGCCGAAGAATTGAGCGAAATCTAATTTTGAGGAGTTATGTATACTGGCGCTATTTTTTTGATTTTTCATGCTATGTTCGAGGCGTGCCGCAATAAGCAGCCCCATAATATCGTATAAGCAGGAGAATGCTTTGGACATACAAAAAATAGAAGATGGTAAACAGGGCATGTTTCAGGCCCTAGATGACGACAAAGTCGCGGGTGAAATGCACTTTACTTGGGTAGGCGATCATAGCCTGAGTATTGACCACACCGAAGTCGAAAGTGCGTATCGTGGAAGAGGCATTGGCCGTGAGTTGCTCGATGCATTGATCAACTTTGCTCGACAAGATCAAATCAAGGTCATTCCACTTTGCCCATATGCAAAATCGGTATTTGATAAACGCCCTGAATTGCAAGATGTGTTGCGAGACGCATAAATATGATTTTGGTCAGTGCCTGTTTGGCTGGTGAACCAGTACGTTACGATGCAAAAAGTTGTCCTGTTGCACTTGTTCAACGCCTGCTGGCACAAGGTCTGGCCAAAAGTATTTGTCCCGAATGCTTGGGCGGATTACCTACCCCTCGCCCTGCTGCCGAAATTCAGGGCGGTTCGGGTGAGGATGTTTTGGCTGGTCGCGCACGGGTGATAGATGCGACGGGTGAAGATGTTACAGCTGCCTTCATCGAAGGTGCCCATCATGCACTACGCATTGTAAAACTGTATAATGCCAGCGTAATTGTACTCAAAGAAAATAGCCCCTCATGTGGTTCGCACTTTATTTATAACGGGCATTTTAATGGCCAGAAACAGGCAGGTTTAGGCGTAACTGCCGCACTGCTCAAACAGTACGGATTTGATGTTTTGTCCGAACATGAACTTGAAGATTGGCTTAATCAGCATCCGTTTATAAACTAAATTCAGGGGAAATTACTATTCATTCTAAATCTGCGAGAAATTCAACAAAGTAGATCAGAAATATACGATGTTAGATATTATAGGCTAGCGCTCTTCAAGTATAAAAAATCGATTTATTTTAAAGTAATGAAAAAATGCAAGGATATGGGATAAATAGCGATTATCATATGATTAATTCTAAATTAAAGGTTTAAACCACTTATTGCTAATAAGCCCAAAAACAAATTGTAAAGAAAACAATTAAGACCATAAAAAAATATTGATTTTTTTTATATAATGCCATAATTTTTTATGATTTCTAATAATTTCAATACTTACTTCTAAATTTACATTACTAAATATTAAAAAATTTATTTTTTTAAAAAAATTCTCTAAAGACTTTCCAGGAAAGTAATTTATGACATTAATAAGTATAACCAATGTTATAATCAATTCAATATCAGTTACATCCATGGATTTACTTTTATAAAAACTTCTACCATATATTTTATTTCTTAAAGACTGATTATGAGTTATATACTTAGATGCAATTTGATGAAATACCCCCCAAAAGATAACACTTAATATCAGTAAAATAACTATTAAATCTTTTATATTCATTTTATCTCTTGATATAGTATGACTTTATTAAGTGTTAGCTAACAGTTTTTCAAAAATATATGACACAAAAACACAAATAATTGCTAAGGCTATTAAAGGAAATATAATATATTGAAGAATAAAATAAGCTTTATTTTGTTCTAATAGATCAGTGAGTTGCTCTTTATTTATTGAATAGTAAAATGATTCTTTTCTATATAGCTTTTTAAAGCTACTCCCATACTTGATGTTAATAATTTCTCTCCAATAAGTTGTAGGCAAAAAACTAAGGAAAAGAAAGTTAAAAGGTTCTAATGGTCTACTATACTTATTTTCATTATTAAAAATAATTTTAGATATATTTTTTATATTTACATTCATATAGATATAAAAAATCATATAAAAAACTATAGAGATAGCGAAAAATAAAAGCCCAAGCATTCCAATAAGTAAAAAAGGTCTAGTTTCAAGGATATGTATTAGAAAATTCATGTTCTATTTGCTCTGATATTCATTAATAGCATCATAAGTTTCACCAGCTATCCAACCCGTAATATCGCCAGTTGCCTTACCTGCCACCGTAGCAGAAATGGCAACTACCCCAATAACTACTAATCCTGTTCCTCCTGTGGCTAAACCAATGATTAATACACTCGTAAATGCTCCAGTCAGAATACCAGTTGCTAGTTTAGTTGTTTCCACAACCGTTGTTCTTGCTCGATCTTCAGGTTTAGCCTCAACAATTGTAGCCCCTGCACTTACTAAATCCGAGGCAAAAGCGACATAATCAACAAGTTTTAATTGTTTGCTAAATTTACCAATTTCCCCCATTTTTTTCGCATAGTCTTTGATTCCGCCTTTATAATTTTTATCTCTTGACGGTGCTGACTGGCTTAGAAATCTACGCATATTACTAGTTTTGATAGATTGATCAAATTTTAAAAATTTTTGGAAGCTACTAAAGCAGAACCTTTTGCTTTTCCTTCTTCCATTTTTTAAATTAATTTATTATAAACTCTATTTACTCTCTTGATCGAGGCATCAATAAAGCTTAAGACAACATCAATTCCACCTTAGCGTAGATCGAATGTATACAATCTCAAAAAATTCAGCTTAAACCTATGCATATGTAATGAACAAATCTGTATCAGGGCCATGAGAAAGCAGTGCTGATATGGAAAAAATGGAAATTATTGTGATTGAACCAAAATAATTTCATGCGATACTTTGCTCTTTTTTTTAGTCATGACTAAATAAATTGAACAATCGCAAAGTTGCCTATATTTGAAATATGACTTTAGCCATATTTCAAAAAATAAAAATTATATCTTATAAAAATCTACTTAAAATATAAGATAGCATCAAAAGTAAAGTCCCCAAAATTCCTGATAAAACTATTAGATAATGAGATATAAAGAAAAAAGGATATTGCTTTAAAAATTCCTGTAGTTGATTTTTATCTATTCTTTTATAAATTTTTTGTTGATATAAATTTTTAAACGACAAATTAAATTTTATATTAAGCGTCTCTCGCCAATAAGCACTTGGCAACATACTAATATAATGAAAAGAAAAAAGTTCCAACAACCGCTTATATCTATTCTCGTCTCTATAAATAAGACCACAAATATTTTTTAAATAAACATTAGTATATATATAGAGAGAAATATACAACATCCAAAGAACAAAGAAAAAGAAAAGCCCAAGCATTCCAATAAGTAAAAAAGGTTTAGTTTCAAGGATATGTACTAAAAAATCCATATATTATTTACTCTGATATTCACTAATTGCATCATAAGTTTCACCAACAATCCAACCTGCGGTATCACTTGTAGCTTTTCCAGCCATAACTGAAGAAGCTGCAACAACACCTAAAACTACTAAGCCTGCCCCTCCAGTTGCTACTCCAATAATTAAATAGCTCGCAACAATACCGAAACCAAAACCAACTGCTACTTTGGTGGTTTCCACAACCGTTGTTCTTGCTCTATCTTCAGGTTTAGCCTCAACAATTGTAGCCCCTGCACTTACTAGATCCGAGGCAAGAGCAACATAACCTACAAGTTTTAATTGTTTACTAAATTTACCAATTTCTCCCATTTTTTTCGCATAGTCTTTGATTCCGCCTTTATAATTTTTATCTCTTGACGGTGCTGACTGGCTTAGAAATCTACGCATATTACTAGTTTTGATAGATTGATCAAATTTTAAAAATTTTTGGAAGCTACTAAAGCAGAACCTTTTGCTTTTTCTTATGTATATTTTTCTGCCAATTCAGCATGTATTCTGTAAATTCTGTGGATTGAGCCACCACTAAAGCTGAGGAGATCATTGATTCCATCTTAATATAGATGAGAAGTAAATGACCTCAAAAAACTTAGATTAAACTTAAATAAATGTAAATAACAAATCTACATCAGAGCAATGAAAATGCATTACTTATGTGGGAAATAACAATTATTTTGTGATTAAATCTAAATAATTTCAGGCGATAATTTATCCTGTTTTTAGTAAAAAAGTATTTCTGAACTAAGAACATAATTGAAACTATAGTAGATCTCTAAAGCAAGTATTATTTTCAATAATGTTAGAATTGATTAAGCCTAATAAAATCAACACTTCTATTTAATTTTTTTGAGTTTTTTAAGAGGTTTGCTACTTTTAATATTATGGTTTTGCGAAGATAATTAGTATAACACTTAATATCGATAAGTAAATACATGAAAAAACTGTATTTTTCACAACAGATTTATACCAATCGCTATGATTTTTTAATAATAGGTCAAGATTTTTATCATTTAGGTTAGGTGCTAAAGGAAAGACTCCTTTGGAAAAAATAGTATCTCTTTTTAGTATCTTTAGCTCTCTAAATCTAGCTGCCGCAATAATTCCTATTATTGTTTCTATTAAAAAAAAGTTAGTCAAATCCAATTTTTTAAAATACTTAGAATCACCAAATAACAAATTGGATATCAAACTCAGATTTTTTTTAACATATGCATAACTTTTTAATTTAGACATCAATGAAAAAGAAATCCAAAAAACTCCAACAACTGCAAATATTACTTCAAAATATTTTTCTAACATTTTATTTACTCAACCACTCTATACCACGATCAGCACCAGTCCCTATAATTTCACCGACCTCACCTCCAATTATTCCACCTCCTATTCCCCCAGCAATAGCGCAAGCACCTATAACAACTAGTCCAATACTACCTGTTCCAACACCTATAACAAGAGCAGCAGCAGTAGCCCCTAAGGCTGCTCCTTGTATTCCACCATAAATACTTCCTCCAAGTTTTAATGGCTCTACCAAAACAGCTTTCCTAATTTGTTTATTATCGTTTGTTTCAGTTGCTTGATAGATATTAATTCCAGCTTCTGCAATGCCAACTCCCACCATAAAGTTACCACCTTGTTTAAGTATAGTCGTGACACGCCCAACTTCATTCATATTTTTTAAATAAGCGGGTAATCCACCTTGGTACTGAGAACCCTTTACAAAGGCTGTACTTTGTAAATACCGCCTTAAGTTTGTTATTTGTATTCCTGTATCCCATTTAAAAAGTTTTTTCGAGATATTATTATCAAAATCCTTAAATAGTGATGTATTAGTTGCTTCAAATTTACTAAAGTGTTTAGGATTAGCTAAACGCGTTTTTTTCTTATGTTCTAGTGTTGTGGTTAACATTCAAACAATATTGTTAAATATAAATTTGGCATATAAAAATAAAAAATTCAAAAAAAATTAAATACTTAGTCAATCAAAAGGTAAAACTATGAAGAAGTTCTTATTATCAAGCATTCTAATAGCTCAAAGCTCACTAGTTTTAGCAGCAGGCAATCCTGTTGCAGTAGGTGATGTTTTAGGTCGAGATCTATCTGTTTCAGGATTTGGGTATTTAGGACACTTGGGTGTTTTAGCTGCAAAAGATAATGTAGCTCAAGTAATGAATGCTACGCCGTATGTTAATGTAGTCCAGAATGTTACAGTTAATGGTTTTAAAGTTGATACCTATTGGGGTGCTAAAGCTAAGTCAAGCTTTACTTGGAAGTCTCCATATAGTTCAGCAACAAACCAAATTAATACGCTTTCAAACCAACAAAAGCCTCACGTATCATATAACTTGTGGTCTTCAACACCGAACCCAGCTATTCAAGTTTGTTCGTCTTATAATTCATCAGGAGCTTGTACGGCGTATACTTGGCAAAAAGGCTCGTTCAGATGTGATGCATTCGTTAAATGGATATTTACGCAAACAGGCAATGGGAATTTAGGTGGTAGTCTTCCAAGTTCGACTTATGGTAGTTCATTATTAACAATTACCAGAACATAGTTTAATTTTTTAGTACATGCCCTTAATTAAAATGGATTAAGGGTATCTTTAATTTTTAAGAAGGCTTTATGAAAAACAGTAGAAATAAACTTATCTTTGTGATTATAGCACTTGGCCTTGCTTTAGTTGGTTTATATCTTTTTACTAATAATAATGATGATAATCAAGTAAATGAAGATGGTACTAAATCTGAGTACCAAACAACTCAACAGTCAGTTGTTTCTGATACTAGCGATATAAAATCTAGTCAGGAATTATCTAGTAATGTATCGCCGCCGAGATGGGCTCAAAAAATGTTGAATATTTTAAATAATTCAGCTTTACCAAGAGAGCAAAAGATTGATCAATTAGTTGGGTTGTTGAAAGAAAATAATTCTGATCCACAGGCTTTAACTGACATTATGGTGTCACTTACTGCATTAAACCCTATTGAGGCAGCAGACGAGATTATACCTTATTTAAAGAATGGAAGTCCTCGGGTTCAAAGTGCTGCTCTTGGTGCTTTAAATAATGCATCATTATTAACTGAAGAAGAACATCAGCTTAAAAAAGCTTTACCACAAAATAATCTTGTTCGTAAACGAATTGCTGATGCGGTCAATGATCTTAATGCAGATCCACACACCTCAGACGAAGTTAGACAGGCATTGATCTCAACTTATTCTTCAACAAATCCTTCAGCAGAAGATTCAAAAAAAATGAATAAAAATATTTTGAGTAAGGATCATATTTCACTTAATGAAGCGAGTTATGTAGCGACTTCAGTGCTAAATGGAAAAGAAGTGTCAACAACACTCGATACTTTAGCTTCAAAGGATAAAGAAATGAAAGATAGTGTAATTAGTAGTATAGGATCAAACCTACTAGACAATCCTAACGTGGTTTCTCTATTGTCAAAAGAACAACGTAAAGAAATATACACCTTCATTTCAAATAACTCACCATCTACAACTAACCCAAATGATTTTAGTTATCAAAATGATCAGTGGAAAAATACATTGAATCTGTTAAGTAATGAATAAGCATATATAAAGAATGTACTAGGCTTAAAAATTTAAAGCCTAGTACTAATTGCATATTATTCCAAGTGTTGCACAAACGCTTTCCTTTTAGTTTTGACGTTCTCTTTAAAACCAACTTGATCAGGATACAGAATATTAAGAACTTGATTAAGGCGTATATGAACTAAACTATTTAACCAAATATGACAGTTTCTATTCTCGTAAAACTTCAATCTTAAAAGGTTATGATCAACACTTTGCCATTGGCCATAATTATTCTTGAGCTCAGCAACCTTTGTAAAATTTAGGCTATACCCAAAAAGCTGTCTACATGCGTATCGAACATCATCTATCTGCTTCTGTATAGCTAAAAACATAAAGTTTGCTACACTGTAAAAAACTTACTAGCTGCTGTTATGCCTAAACCATATTCCAATGATCTTCGCCAAAAAACTCTGGACTACTACAAAGAATGGCAGAATAAATCTAAAACTTGTACCATTTTTAAGATCGCAAGAACCACTTTAGATCTCTGGATTCAGCTCGAACATTATCAAGGAAATGCGAATCGACCACATCCCAAGAAAGCAGGTCGGCCCTATAAAATTAAAGACTTACAGGCGTTCAAAAGCTTTGTTGAAACCACAGCATTTTCACAGGCTAAAGATCTAGTGCCATTATTTGAACAAACATTTGGTTATTGTGTCAGCTATGCCAATATCTTATTTGCTTTAAAAAAGCTAGGGTGGAGTCATAAAAAAAGAGTTTTCTCTACAGACAAGCCTGCAAAATAGGACGGGCAGTATTCCAATGGTTTCTCCCACAATGGAAACAGCAATAGGGTGAAGAACATATTTTATATATTGACGAATCTGGCATAAATAGCAATGAAGTTGCAGATTATGGTTGGTCTGAGAAAGGAAAACGTTGTCATACAATAAAATCAGGTGGGCATGGAACCAGACTGAGTATGATCAGTGCTGTTCGCTCAAGTGAGGCCTTCAGATTCATTGCACCCTTCATCTTTCAGGGTTCATGTGATCGCAGTACTTTTGCTGGATGGCTTGAATATTTACTAAAAGGTTTACCTAAAGATAAAAGTGGTCAGCATCAAAAGTACCTACTGATTTTAGACAATGCTTCGATTCACAAAGGTAAAGAAATTGATGAATTGGCTATTCAATACAATGCCAGACTCATGTATTTACCAGCTTATAGCCCAGATTTGAATCCAATTGAAAAAGCATGGTCAGTTTTAAAAAGAAAAGTCAGAAATATTGTCAGTCAGGAACAGAAAAATGTTATCGAAGCTTTAGATATAGGATTTAATGAAATGTAGTAAACTTTTTTAATCTAGCTATACTACGATCAGCACCAGTCCCTATAATTTCACCGACCTCACCTCCAATTATTCCACCTACTACTCCCCCGGCAATAGTTCAAGCATCTATAATACTAGAGCAACAGCTATAGGGACAGCAACAAATAGATCGATTTTTGATTTATGAAAGAGATCTATTTAAGGCCCTATTTCCTATAGAAACACTAATATCTTTTTTCATTCTTTAATAACTACATTACTTAATCAAAACATCACTTCTAAAAGTGTGACAAAGATAAAGTTTCTTAAATACACAACTAATCATCAGACTTCTTTCATAAATAACTTTTTACCTAGCTCAAGTATTGAACTGTTTATTACTTTAATTTGGATGATTTTGATACCACTTCAAGTTCTCTTGGGCTTTAGGATCCCCAAGTTCAGCTAAAGGTTTAATGATTTCAATAGCTTTAGATACATCTTTATTCACACCCTTGCCACTAAAGTACATTTCTGCCAGTTGAATTTGTGCTAGACTATAATCTTGATTTGCAGATTTAGTAAGCCATATAAAAGCTTTTGTATAGTCCTGTTTAACACCCTCTCCATAATAATAGGCTTGTCCAATATTAAATAAAGCACTTGCGTTATCCGCATCAATATCAATAGCTTTAGAAAAATATTCTAATGCTTTTTTATGGTCTTGCTCAAATATAATGCCTTCTTTATGATAAATGCCCAACATATTAATAGAGTCAGCATGATTCATGCTTGCCGCTTTCTCAAAATATGGTAGAGCTTGCTTATAGTTTCCTTGTAAGAATTCAAGCATTCCTAAATTGTGTATCCCTCCAGCATAATTTTGATTTGCTGCTTTGCTAAACCAATATTTAGCCTGCTTTAGATCAATCTCGCCCCAAAAACCATGTTGATATCCGTTCCCTAATGCATTTTGAGCTTTCGCATCACCTTGATCCGCGAGCTGTTTAAATATTTTATAAGCATCATCATATTTATCTTGGTCAAATAGATTCTGTGCTTTTTTAAATAAAGTTTCAACTTCTTGTTGGCTAGAACTATTTTTTAGTTTTTCGGTGTTAGTAGAATTACTACATGCCACTAAAAGAGGTGAAGACATAAATAGCATTAGAAAAACGAAGATAATATTCTGTTTAATCTTAATCAACATACTCAATGCCCTTTCCTTGACCTTTTATTAATCGCTCATTCCGATCATATAATAAAATAGGAATGGTATAGGATTTTGCAATAGAATGAGTGATTGAAACTGGTTTTCCTTCCACTACTTTCTTAACTTTTTTGGCACCAAAATCAACTTCGTCTGATACACCCTGACCGCTAACTTTTCTTTTGATTTTATTATCAAGGAAATCAGTATCATCCACTGTGGCATAGCCATTTACACAACTAATCATCAGACTTCTTTCATAAACAACTTTTTACTCAGCTCAAGTATTGAACTGTTTATTACTTTAATTTGGATGATTTTGATACCACTTCAAGTTCTCTTGGGCTTTAGGATCCCCTAGTTCAGCTAAAGGTTTGATGATTTCAATAGCTTTAGATACATCTTTATTCACACCCTCACCACTAAAATACATTTCTGCCAGTTGAATTTGTGCTAGACTATAATCTTGATTTGCAGATTTAACATACCAAGCAAAAGCTTTGTTATAATCTTGGTCTACACCATGCCCATAATAATAAGCTTGTCCAATATTAAATTCAGCATCACGATTATTTTGATCTACAGCTTTACTAAAGTACTCTAATGCTTTTTTATGGTCTTGTTTAAATACAATTCCCTCTGAATAGTAAGTTCCTAATAAATTTATTGATGCAGCATTATTAAGGCTTGCTCCTTTTTCAAAAAAAGGTAAAGCTTGCTTATAGTTTCCTTGTAAGAATTCAAGCATTCCTAAGTTGTGTATCCCTTTAGCATAATTTTGATTTGCTGCCTTACGATACCAATATTCAGCCTGTTTTAGATCAATCTCGCCCCAAAAACCATGTTGATAACCATTACCTAAAGAGTTTTGAGCTTTCGCATCACCTTGTTCCGCAAGTTGTTTTAAAATTTTATATGCTTCTTCTGGCTTATCATCTTCAAATAAAGCCTCTGCTTTTTTAAATAAAGTATCAACTTCCTGTTGGCTAGAACTATTTTTCAGTTTTTCGGTGTTAGTAGAATTACTACAAGCCACTAAAAGAAATGAAGACATACATAGCATTAGAAAAACGAAGATAATATTCTTTTTCATCTTAATCAACATACTCAATGCCCTTTCCTTGACCTTTTATTAATCGCTCATTCCGATCATATAATAAAATAGGAATGGTATAGGATTTTGCAATAGAATGAGTGATTGAAACAGGTTTTACTTCGACTGCTTTCTTAACTTTTTTAGCACCAAAATCAACTTCGTCTGATACACCCTGACCGCTAACTTTTCTTTTGATTTTATTACCTAGGAAATCAGTATCATCCACTGTGGCATGGGTGTTTACACGACTAATCGAGTAAGCACCCACATTTAATTTATTCGTCAAAGTTAATCCACTGCCAGTTAAGTCAGAAACGTGTTTGGCTTTTACATTTAATGTTGTACTTCCCATTGAAACGCTAACATCTTTTTGCAAACTTTCTTTGAATTTTTTTTCATCTTTTAATAACTGCATTGCCTCATTCATATTTCCACCACTGGCCAAATGAGGGGCTTTACTCGGATCAATTTCACTACCTGCCCCAACGGAAACAAAGACCATCCAATCACCATTATTGTCATAAGCAATACCAATATCCAAGGCACTTCCAATAAAATAAAGTGCACCACTAAAAGTGATAAATATCTGTTTCGCTGATGGTTCTTTAGGTTGATAACGTGTGATTGCTAATCCATTTTCTTTTGAAAATACAAGCTCTTTTTTCAGAATTTCCGGAATATAGCGAGCTCTATTATTTCTGACTTCTAAAACTTTCCCAACTGGAAGTTTGTCCATCTCGGACAAACGGATATTATTTTGTATTGCAATCAAACTTGAGCTGACTTTGAACCGTTTTGCCAAGCTAGATAAAGTATCTCCTGATTGAACTTCATATTTAATGAATACAAAATCATCTGGATTACTTAGTTTAATTGATATCTTTTCTTGTCTTTTCACATCACCAATATAAATTTTTTGTCCGATTCTAAGCTTATTTTGATCTTTTATATCATTGCTGCTCATGAGTGCATTAACATCTTTTTTAAATTTTTTAGCAATAATTTCTAAAGTATCCCCTGACTGTACTTGATAATAATCAGATTGATGATTGGGAGCACTTTTATCTGCTGTTACTACTTTTCCAAGTTTACTGACAGGAATTTCCACTTTCAATGGATATTCGATATTTTTAAGATGAAGAAAATTTTCATTTACATGTATTTTTTTCACTAATGTCCAATCATTAAATGACGTTGGCTTTCCTTTGACATACACTTCAATGGTACAGACCCCACTGACTTTGAATGGTTCTGTTTGTCCTTTCTTGTTGGTTATTTTTATGAATTTTGATGGTATTACGCTAGTAATCTTCCAATTTTTCTGTAATTCAGGTGTCCATTTTAAAATATCTCTATTTGTTTGAATCCGATATTCTAAATTAGGAACAACATCATTATATCCCCAATAATAAAAAGTGATGCAAAAATTTAAATCAGCCAATCTTAATTCTCCTGATCATCACTCGATTCGACAAAAAATTCTTCTTCAACAACAAAATCAGAATGATCAACAAATAATTCTAACTCTTCGGATTCTTCAGTAAAAATTCGTTGACTTCGCCCTCTCGAATCCAGAATTCCTTCATGAAAACTACCATTGCTTTTGTAAACCCTATATTTTGAATCAGAAAAACTAGATAATACATCTAACTCGCTTAGATCAAACCGCATACTTTTTTTATCTATATCAATACCTAATCTAGGTAAAAGAGGAAGTTCATAAGTTACCTTTTGTCCACTTTCAAACTTATGTTGCCCAGCAAAAACTTTAAACTCATTAGGAGTTTTTATTGTTATACCATCAGAGGAAATAATGATCTGTGAACCACCAGCCATGACTATGCCACTTATAATTTTACAGATAAACTTGTTTTAGCATAAATTAGATATTTTATAAATATGACTTTTATCGTTGCTATTCAATTAAGAGATAGTATTGTCGTTGCAGCAGACAATAAATATTTAACGCTCAAAAATAAAGAATCAAACTACTTTGAGGAGCATATGCATTCCAAGTTATATGCTTGGCACAGTGGAATTATAACCGGGACAGGTGAACACTATGTCATTGATAAAGCAGTGCGTCTTCTTATCAATAATGCTGAATCAGATATTGGAAAACTGTCAAGTTGCTTAAATATTTCAAGACAGATCAGAGAAATGGAAGTTGGACAGCATCAACAAATCAAATCCTCTAAGCTTTTGTATTCACAATACAGTGAAAACGGAGCCAAACTTTTTGCTATAGAGCCAACAGAGGAAGATGGACAGTATCAACGATCCGAATTTAAAGAAAATGATCTCATTATTTGGCTCTTCAATCCAAATATTCAAAGTATTTCAGAAAATCTTAAGACGTTGTATTCCAATTTACGACCTCAAACATCGTTTGATAACGTCGAAAATTGGATTCATTATTATATTTCAGCACTCACAGAGATTTATGCCAAACAAAGTTGTGTAGATTCATCGATGAGTAGTAGCTTTGATATCTTTTTTCAAACCAAAGATCAATATTTCTATAAGCATATTCAAAATAATCAAATTCTGTCTGATGATGCAGCAACAGAGAAAATCTTGATAAGCGAGTGAGCATTTAGAACAGCTTACATCCCCCAAAATACACTTTTAAGTTTTTCTAATATCATCAGATAAACTCTTCAATTTAATAACGCGAGCCTCCTGTCTGGCCCAATAAGTCGCCAGCAACGCGCCTGAGATGTTATGCCACAAACTAAACAAGGCACTCGGTACGGCGGTCAATGGTGATGCCGCGAAATGAACTGCTGCTAATGCCACACCTAAACCTGAATTTTGCATCCCCACTTCAACCGCAATCGCCTTGCCATCACGATGCGAGAGCTTAAATGCACGACTGGCCCAGTAGCCAATTAAAAATCCAAGTCCGTTATGCAGTATCACCACAGATAAAATCAAAGCGCCCGACTGTAAAATCGCGGCTTTACTGGCCCCAATAATTGCTGCCACAATCGCAACAATCGCCACGACTGAAATCAGCGGCATCACCTCGATATATCGATTCACTTGCACTGCAAAAAAACGTCGTAGCAAGAGTCCAATCACGATGGGCACCAGAATCACCTGTAAAATCGATACAAACATCGACATGGCATCAATCTGAATCCATTGACTGGCCAACAGATAAAAAATAGCAGGTGTCAACAGCGGTGCCAGCAAGGTCGAAACACTGGTACATGCCACCGAGAGCGCAACGTTGCCTCGCGCCATATAAGTAATTACATTCGATGCCGTTCCACCCGGACAACATCCCACCAAAATCACGCCAATCGCGATCGCTGAAGGCAACTGAAATAATTGACACAGTAAAAAGGCCAGTCCCGGCATCACCACGAACTGCGCCACCACGCCAATTAATACGGCTTTGGGATGGCGTAGCATGCCCTGAAAATCGTCTAGCGACATGGTCATGCCCATGCCCAGCATAATGATCCCCAGCAGCCATGGAATATAAGCTTTAAGCCACACAAATAAATCCGGCGTCCAGAGTGCCAGCGCAGCAAAGACCACCACCCAAAGGGCAAAGGTTTTTTGCACAAATGCCGTAAAACGAAGTAAAGCTGTCATGAAGAGATAAAACCTTTAAAAACCAAAAATGAAAAGCATGCTTGCTGAATCTAGTTCAATAACTCACGCGATGAAATGCGTTTCACACCTGCTTTTAACATATCTTGCCACGCATGCTGTAAAGAGCCATTCATGTCGATGGCTTTACAGGCATCGACCACCACGTAGCTATCAAACCCAGCCGCGCAGGCATCTATGGCAGTCCATGCCACACAAAAATCGGTCGCGATACCCACAATATAGACAGTATCGATACCACGCGCGTTTAAATATGCCGCCAGACCAGTTGTGGTCTTACGATCTGCTTCCATAAAAGCCGAGTAGCTGTCGATATCACGGTGAACGCCTTTTCTTAAAATCAACTGTGCCGAAGGCAAATCAAGTGCGGGATGCAATTCGGCATCATGCGTCCCTTGAACGCAATGGCTCGGCCACAGGACCTGATCGCCGTAAGGCAGTTGAATATGCTGGTATGGCTGTTTGCCTGCATGATTTTGAGCAAAGGAAATATGATCTTCAGGATGCCAATCCTGCGTGATGACAATCGTATCAAAACAAGCACCCAACTGATTAATACACGGAATAATCTGATCGGCATCTGCAACCGCGAGGTGTCCACCGGGCGTAAATCCATTTTGTACATCGACCACAATTAAAGCAACGTGATTGGGTTGTTTCATTTTTCTCTCCATGGGAATTCATGTCCACTGTCGCAGAACGCTTCAGCAGTCTTTCTTATATGAGGAATTGGTCATATTCTAAATGTTTCACAGCATAGCAACTCATACGCCGCTGACAAGACATGTTAAAAAATTCAATGATTCAATGCGTCGCACTGATTATGTTGCAGATCGGCCGCACAATCCTTTTGAGACTTTGTATTGTGTCAAAGTTTTTACATGCTTTGATCAAAGGATATTGTTCTTATCTCTCTGATCAGTCATAATTTGCGTAATAGTCATCCAGCCTACTTGTTTAGGCCGTGACTTACACTCAAAATACTGCAGACCGTCCACTTTTCGTATTTACTATTTCATCCGGATGGAACAATAGGATATTTTTTTAAAATGACTCAGCAAGCACCGACCATTCAAGGTTCAATCGTCGCAATCGTCACCCCTATGTATAAAGATGGCAGTGTAGATTGGAAGGGTCTTGAGAAGCTGGTTGAGTGGCATATCCAACAAGGTACAAACAGTATTGTCGCCGTCGGCACCACTGGCGAAGCGTCAACACTTAGCATGGAAGAACACACAACCGTTATTAAAGAAATTATTCGTGTGGCGAACAAACGTATTCCAATTATTGCAGGTACTGGTGCAAATTCCACTCACGAAGCCATTGAATTGACAAAAGCCGCAAAAGAGCTTGGCGCAGATGCCGCACTTTTGGTGACGCCATATTATAATAAACCAACACAAGAAGGCCTTTATCAGCATTATAAAGCCATTGCAGAAGCCGTAGATATTCCACAAATTCTATACAACGTTCCGGGCCGTACTGGCGTGGATATGTCGAACGAGACGGCAATCCGTCTGGCCGAGATTCCAAATATTATCGGCATTAAGGATGCAACTGGTGACGTGCCACGTGGCAAAGCATTGATCGACGGTTTAAAGGGCAACATGGCGGTGTATTCGGGTGATGACGAAACCGCATGGGAATTGATTACGCTTGGCGCCAAAGGCAATATTTCGGTCACTGCCAATATTATTCCTAAAGCAATGAGTGAGTTATGTGCAACTGCTTTGCAAGGTGAGTCGGAGCAGGCAAAATCGCTCAATGAGCAAGTTGCAAATGTACACAATATTCTGTTTTGCGAATCGAACCCAATTCCTGTGAAATGGGCGCTACATGAGATGGGCTTAATCGAAACCGGAATTCGTCTTCCTTTGACTCCTCTCGCCGAACAATATCGCGAACCTCTCCGTCATCAGCTAAAAGCTGCGGGAATTATTCAATAAGAGCAAATTATGATGCAGTTACGTCTTGGGTTTACCTTCGCAATCGCCAGTATCGCTTTGGCCGGTTGTAACAGCTTGAGTTTAAATAATCATTCTTTGGACTATAAAAAGGCATCTAATGTTGCTCCGCTTGAATTGCCTGCCAATGCAACCATGCGCCCGTTTACACCGCTGTATCCGGCGCCGATTGTTGATGATCTGGCAATTCAGCATGCACCAAATTTTGAAAATAAACGCGGTAACCGCTATGCAGCGCCTCGTCCGGAACAGGTACAAGCGCAACCTGCAACTGCATCTAATACCAGCATGAGCATGAGTCGTCCGCGTTTGGTGACCGATGGAAACAAAAATCCGTTATTGCAAATTGATGGTCCATCAGAAGCGGTATGGCAATACACCATGGCGACGCTCAGCAGCATGAACTACACCGTGATTGCACAAGACAAAAATGCGTATCAAGCCACCATTAAAGTGGGTGAGCAAGTTTTTGTCCTCAGATTAACTGCCGTTGGTACAAGTAATAATCTGGCACTGTTTACGCCAAGTAACAGCTTTGCCGATACAGCGACTGCCAACCAAGTGCTCAACCAGATTAACCAAAACTGGCCAGCCTAGACTCTCTAGGCGATTTTTTTTTGAAAAAGGTTCCCCCATGTTAAAACAAACCTTGCTCTATACTGGCAAAGCAAAATCTGTATACGAGACAGACAGCGCAGACCATTTGATTTTAGTCTTTCGTGATGATGCCTCCGCGTTCAATGGCGAAAAAATCGAACAACTAGATCGTAAGGGCAAGGTCAACAACCGTTTTAATGCCTTTATTATGGAAAAACTGGCCGAAGCAGGTATCGAAACGCATTTTGAACAGCTGCTTACACCAAACGAAGTGTTGGTGAAAAAGCTCGACATGATTCCAGTCGAGTGCGTGATTCGTAACTATGCGGCAGGTTCATTGTGCCGTCGCTTGGGTGTAGAAGAAGGCAAAGAACTGACTCCGCCAACATTTGAATTGTTCTTTAAAGACGATGGCCTTGGCGATCCGATGGTGAACGAATCTCAAGCGATTGCTTTAGGCTGGGCGACAGCGGATCAGTTGGCTAAAATGAAAGAACTTACCTATCAAGTCAATGATGTGCTAAAAGCATTGTTTGATGCGGGTAACATGATTCTGGTCGATTTCAAACTTGAATTTGGTGTATTCCACGACCGTATCGTCCTTGGTGATGAGTTCTCTCCAGACGGTTGCCGTTTGTGGGACAAAGACACCAAGAAGAAACTTGATAAAGACCGTTTCCGCCAAGGTTTAGGCGGCGTGGTTGAAGCCTACGAAGAAGTGGCAGCACGCTTGGGTATCGATTTAACAGATATCTAATTGTCTTGTGTTTAAAAAAAACAGCGCTTGGCGCTGTTTTTTTATGTTTGCTCCATCTTTATTTTCTTAGTCTATCGTCGAAGGTAATTCTGGTGCAAAAATTAAGCATCGATCAAAAATGATCCAAAAAAGTACATTTTAATGCATCTAGAACATTCATCCACTACTTACTTCACTCTATAAACAATATTAAGATACTGAAAAATATTAGTTTTTTAAAAAATATTTTTTAGTATTTGATTCAGCCTCGATATCGATGTTTATCTTCTGGTCTGACCTGGTCTTACCAGAAGGGGCTATTTCCGTTTTTTTATACTCATTATTAAGCATTTTAAATAGTCCAACTTTTTATTGATTCAATTATGAAAACCTTAAAGCAATTTAAAATCATATACTTATATTAATTAATTTTCTTTTTTTCATCATGGCATGGTTGTTGCTAAATCTAGATACACAATCTGTTCTCCCCTATGCTTGCTGGAGTGACCATGTCAAACCGTACATCCTTTGTTTTTGCTTTAACCACGCTTTCTGCTGTTTTAGTTTCAAACTTTGCTCATGCCGATGCCCTAGCCGATATTAAAAAAGCCGGTGTAATTAAAATTGCAATTCCGCAAGATTTTCCGCCATTTGGCACTGTGGGGACCGATTTAAAAGCACAGGGTTACGATATTGATGTGGCCAAACTGATTGCACAAGATTTAGGAGTAAAATTGCAATTGGTGCCAGTCACCAGTGCCAACCGTATTCCCTATCTGACCACCAAAAAAGTGGATTTGGTGATTTCAAGTTTAGGTAAAAATCCTGAGCGAGAAAAAGTCATTGATTTTGCTGGCCCGTATGCGCCTTTTTATAATGGCGTGTTTGGACAAAAGAATATCGCGGTAAAATCTGCTGCGGATTTAGCGGGTAAAACGATTGCCGTCACACGTGGTTCAATCGAAGATTTAGAGCTGAGCAAAGTCGCACCAAGCTCAACCACCATTAAGCGTTTTGAAGACAATAACTCGACCGTATCGGCTTTTTACTCAGGTCAGGTGAATTTGATTGCAACTGGCAACGTGGTCGCGGGAAGCTTAAGTAAACACTTTAGCAAAAAGCCGCTTGATACCAAATTTATTATTAAAAACTCGCCATGTTATATCGGTCTAAATAAAGGCGAAGCAGCATTACAAGGCAAGCTCAATGCCATTATTAAAACCGCAAAAAGTAACGGTCAGCTCAATCGAATTTCGGTGCAATGGTTGGGTGCTCCTCTTCCAAAACAACTCTAATGTCACCCACGTCCGTTTGAATGAGAGATCGAGATGGCCTACGAGTTTGAGTTTTCCAGTGTTCTGCCCTACACCGGCATGATTGCCGAAGGGCTGGGCCGTACAGTGGTTCTAACACTGATTGGTACGGTGTTTGGCTTGGCACTGGGGGTGATTGGGGGGGCATGCCGTGCTTGGCGTATTCAACCGGTTAGTGCCCTGTTTCGGATTTATGTCGAAGTGATCCGTAATACCCCGTTTCTGGTACAGTTGTTTTTTATTTTCTTTGGCTTACCCGCCATTGGCGTGACCATGAATGCATGGACTGCATCCATTTTGGCCATGATTATCAATTTGGGTGCTTATAGTACCGAAATCGTTCGTGCTGGTATTCAGGCCACGCCCAAAGGTCAAATCGAGGCAGCAGCTTCACTGGCCATGACCCGCTTTCAAATTTTGCGACATGTGGTTTTGCCACCGTCACTGGGTCGGGTCTGGCCAGCGCTGTGTAGCCAAATTATTATTGTGATGCTGGGTTCTTCGGTGTGTTCGCAAATTTCGATGGAAGAACTCACCTTTGTCGCCAACTTTATTCAGTCGCGTAATTTCCGTGGCTTTGAAATCTATATTGTGGTGGCGGTGCTGTATCTGGTGTTGGCGGTATGCGTTCGCGCAATCTTGATGCGAATTGGACGTGTCTGCTTTAAAGGGAGCGTTTAATCATGATGATGCAAGAATTTACGCTCTGGAACATTATTCAAAATCTGCTGAATGGCTTGGGTTGGTCATTGCTGTTATCGCTGATGGTGTTTGTGCTCGGTGGCTTGTGTGGCTTACTGGTTCTGATGCTGCGGATTAACCCAGATCCGATATTACAAAAAGTTGCTGTGGTGTATATCGAATTTTTTCAGGGTACGCCGCTGCTGATTCAATTATTTATGACCTTTTTTGGCCTGTCACTGTTGGGTATTGATATTTCACCATGGGCTGCTGCTGCCTTTTCACTCACAGCCTATGCCGCTGCCTATTTTGCCGAAATCTGGCGCGGCTGTGTACAAGCGATTCCAAGCGGTCAATGGGAGGCGGCTGCAAGCCTTGCGATGACGCGTTTACAGCAGTTTCGTTATGTGATTTTGCCTCAGGCAACTCGTATCGCCATTGCACCAACAGTCGGATTTTCCGTACAGATTGTAAAAGCCACTGCCGTTACCTCGATCATTGGTTTTACCGAACTGACCAAAACTGGTTCTGTACTGGCCAACGCCACCTTTGAACCATTCTTGGTTTTTGGATTGGTTGCGATCGGTTATTTCATCTTGTGTTATCCACTGTCTGCCTTGGCAGCTTATCTTGAGAAGAAACTTCATGGCTCTGCTTCACATTCATAATTTACATAAACGCTTTGGCGATCACCATGTACTCAAAGGTATTGGACTAGAAGTAGAAGCTGGTTCAGTGGTGTCGATTATTGGCCGCAGTGGTTCGGGCAAAAGTACTTTATTGCGATCGATCAATGGCCTCGAAACCATCGATGAAGGATACATCGAGGTTGATGGGACCTTACTTGAAGTCGGGCAAACCGATTTAACGGCACTGCGCCTGAAAGTCGGGATGATTTTTCAGCAGTTTAATTTATTTCCACATTTGAGCGTGATTCAAAATGTGATGCTGGCGGTCCAGATTGTCAAAAAAGTCGATAAGGCGGCGACTCGTGATCTGGCCATGCTGATGCTGGATAAAGTGGGTTTAAAACACAAAGCCGATGCCATGCCGAGTCAGCTTTCTGGCGGACAGCAGCAGCGTGTTGCGATTGCACGTGCATTGGCCATGTCGCCTAAAATCTTGCTCTGTGACGAGATTACCTCGGCACTCGATCCAGAATTGGTCAATGAAGTTTTGGCAGTCGTACGAGACTTGGCCCAAGATGGCATGACCTTGATTATGGTCACGCATGAAATGCGCTTTGCCCGTGACGTGGGCGACTACTTGCTGTTTATGCATGAAGGTCGCGTACATGAATACGGCCCTGCCAAAGCATTATTTGCAGCACCGCAAACCGATGAATTACGTTCGTTCATTCATTTAACTCACGCCTAAAACCTGTTAAGGGCAATTCATCTGCAGGATGTATTGCCTACTTTTTTCTGCCGTCCTCAGTGATCTAAGATTACATAAATCACCTCGTTGAATACTGGACTCTTTGTAAAAATCTTATAAAAATAAAGAGAATAACACGCATAAATCAATGCCAGATGCTGGCTTATATGCATTTCAAAATCACATGATCACAATAAAGGAAATTGCAATGAGCGAGACTGAAAAAGAAAAAGCCGAGGTTGAAAAAGAAAAAAACGACAACAATCTAAGCTGGCAAGAGCGAATGGCAGTGGAAGAACACGAAAAGCTTTCGCCCCGGTTGGTTTATGAAATTATCCGCCGCGATGGTATCGAAGAGCTAAATCGTCCGACCAAGGCGCTGATTTTCTCGGGTATTACCGCAGGCGTGATTATCAGCTTCTCCTTTGTTTTTAAAGCCATTCTAACCGCCTACTTGCCCGCAGATGCACTTTGGGTAGATCTGGTCACCAACATGGGCTACACGGTCGGATTTGTACTGGTCATTATTGGACACATGCAACTTTTTACCGAAAACACCATTACTACGGTGGTTCCACTCTTTAATCCGTTTACCTTTGATAAGCTCAAAGGCGTATTTCGGCTGTGGGGCATTGTATTTGTCTGCAATTTAATCGGAACGGCGCTGGCGGCTTTATTTTTACTCAACGCCCAGCTTTTTCCACCAGAAGTTGATCAGGCTTTACACGAGCTGGCCCATCATGTAGCTGCGTTGAGTGCCACAGACAATATTATTAAGGGAATCCCTGCGGGTATCCTGATTGCATCCTTGGTCTGGATGCTCCCTTCGGCCACCAACAAGTTTTTACTGATTTTCTTTATTACCTATCTGATGGGTTTGGGCGGATTTACACATGTGATCGTCGGCTCGGCAGAAATGGCCTACTGGGTATATCAGGGGCAGGCATCGCTTTATGACTATGTGCTTCAGTTTTTACTTCCGACCACCCTGGGCAATATTTTGGGAGGAACAGGCGTGTTTACCTTACTGATTTACGGACAGGTGAATGAAGAACTGGACTAATCGTGCAGCGTCTTGATCGGTAGTGGTCGCCCAAACAAAAATCCCTGAAAACTAAAGCATTGGTTTTCTTTCAGGCAGTCGAGCTGCTCTTGAGTTTCGACGCCTTCGGCGACAATATTCAAATCAAGCAAATGCGCTAGACGGATAATCGTATTCACAATCGCCAGATCGCGCGGATTATCCACAATATTTTTTACAAAGGATCGATCGATCTTGAGCTGATCTAAAGGCAATAGTTTCAAATAATTCAGCGATGAGTAGCCCGTGCCAAAATCGTCCATCGAAAAGCGAACGCCAATTTCAATCAGTTTTTTCATTTTTTGAATTGAACTGTGCATATCGCGATAAAACATACTTTCGGTCAGTTCTAAACGCAGGCGGTGAGGATTGGCCTGTGTTTCGCGAATGATCTGCATGACGTTGTCTTCAAAATCGGATTGGCGAAATTGCTGTACACTAATATTGACCGATACCGTCCAGTGCGCCGAATGTTCATGCTGGCTCCATTGGTACAACTGCTGACAAGCCATCCGTAACACGCGATTGCCGATATGATGGATCAGATCCGATTTCTCGGCCGGTTCAATAAATTCGCCAGGTAAAATCAGCCCCCGTACCGGATGAATCCAGCGCAATAATGCTTCATAGCCAATAATGGTTTTATGCTGATCTACAATGGCCTGATAATACAACTCGAACTCATCTCGAATCAGCGCCTGCCGTAAATCTGAAATGAGCGAGGCGCGTGACACCACCTGCGATTCCATCAAAGGATCGAAGGTACAAATGCAGTTTTTTCCGTTGGCCTTGGCTTGATAGAGCGCCATATCCGCATATTTGAGCAGTGCATTTTGTGGAATGGAATCATCTTTAAATACAAAAATTCCGATACTGGCACTGGTTTGAATGACCTGATTTTCAAGTACAAAAGGCTGATAAATCACTTGAGAAATACGCTCTGCAATCGAATGTGCCTGCTGATGCGCTGTGGCCTCATCTTCACTTAAGTGAGACAGAATAATTAGCAGCTCATCACCACCCAGACGTGCCGTGGTTTCTGTTTCCCGCACACATTTGCTGACCCGTTTCGCCACCATTTTGAGTAAATGATCGCCGTAGTCGTGCCCCAAGGTATCATTGACCGTTTTAAAGTTGTCCAGATCCATCATCATGATTGCACTATGATGTTGCTCATCTTTACTGGCCTGAATCACCTGCTTTAGCCGCTCTTTGACATAACGTCGATTGGGCAGACCAGTTAATTCGTCATACAGCGCCATATACTTGGCATGATCTTCGGAAGATTTCAACTGCGTGATATCGGTTCGGATCGAAATATAATTCTTTAATAAACCATTGTTGTCTTTAAGCGGCACAATGGTGGTATCGACCCAGTACAAATTGCCATGTTTGGTACGATTACAGATCTCACCTTTCCAAATCTGCCCTTGCGCAATGGTTTTCCACATGGTTTTAAAAAATGTCCGTGGATGATAGCCCGAGTTGATAATTTTATGCGTGCTGCCCACCAGTTCGTGATATTCATACTGCGAGATATCACAAAATTTCTCGTTAACATGGGTAATGATGCCACGATGATCGGTGATGGCCACAATCGAATGCGCATCGATCGCCAGTTTGTAGTTTTCAAAATCTTTCAGAATTTTCGCAAGCTGCTGCTGCATGCTAAGCTGATCAGCTTGTTCAACCACACTGAGGGTGATGCCCACAACCTGCTGATCGCCTGAAAAATAAGGCGATACAAAGGCCATTTTAGAGAAAGTGCCCTGCTTGTGACATTGAATCTGCCAGCAGGCCTGTCCCGAGTGCCCCTCAATTGCGGGTTGCAATAAGGGATAGATATGCTGCCACCAGTCATCTGGAAGTAGATCTTGCAAATCGCGTTGCTGACATACCGCGACATCCATGTTAATGCGTTCAAAGAATGCAGCATTTCCACCACACACCGTCATATTTTTATTTAAATGAGTGATACTATTAACTGTATGATCCAGATTTAAACTATTTTTCACTTTTATATCAGCACTATTTTATTCTATAGACAAATCTGTCTATAAGTATAACCTCATTCGTCACCCGTTTTATTTGGCATAAAAAATCTATTTAAATATTAGAAACATACTTTTACTATAAATTATAATTTTTTAGATTATTCATTTTTAATAGATTAATTTGAAGATATATTCATGATTAACGGATCGATGGTATTTGATCCGCTATAATCTGCTTAAGTATTATGGCATTTTATCTGTTGTATCATTTTCTAAATCCACCAATAACCTTGCAGGATAGACACGATCCCAGTTTTCTTTAAATTTTTTATGGATCGCATCGATTTCAAAGGTACTGGTTTTCGCAACCTGTTGCGCATGTTGAATATCTCGCGCAGGTTTGCAATTCAAACTGCTCCAACTTCCATTTTTTCCGCTGCTACCCATTTTTCTCATAATTCTATTGATAGAACTCTCATCTTCCTTGATGGGAGTTCCTTTGATTATTGTTGCTGCTGCTCGTGTTGCCAGCGACGTTGCTGCAAACGCTCACCTTCGACTTCACGCTTGTTTCGGGCGTATTCGTACAGCTTGGTGCCTTTGAGTTCAGGCGGCAAATACGCTTGCTCTACAAAATGCTCTGGATAATGATGCGGATATAGGTAGTCCACACCATAGCCCTGCTGCTTCATCAGTTTGGTCGGTGCGTTGCGTAAATGCAGCGGTACAGGCAAATTGGCGGTTTTTTCTGCCAAAGCCAAGGCTCGATCGATGGCCAGATAAGTGCTGTTACTTTTTGGACTCGTAGCCAAATATACAGCACACTGGCCCAAAATAATTCGCGCTTCGGGCATGCCCACAGCCTGTACTGAGCGAAAACATTCCCCGGCCAACAGCAATGCATTTGGGTTGGAGTTGCCAATATCTTCCGAAGCGGCAATCAGCATGCGCCGTGCAATAAATACGGGATCTTCCCCGCCTTTCAGCATTCGTGCCATCCAGTACAGCGCTGCATCCGGATCACTCCCGCGAATCGATTTGATAAAGGCCGAAACGATATCGTAATGCTGTTCACCCGATTTGTCGTAGCGGGCAATATTTTGTTGTGCCACCTTAACCGTTACGGCATTGGTGACCAGATTTTCCTGATCGGGCTCAAAAGTACTGGCAATTAAGTCGATCAGGTTGAGTGCCTTACGGGCATCACCAGCGGCGAACTGAAGCAGCGCATCGTATTCTTCAATATGAATATGGCGCGCTTTTAAAAAGGCATCCGAATCGAGCGCTCGATCAATTAAGCGTTGAATGGCCTCTGCATCGAGTACATTCAAGGTATATACCTGACAACGCGACAATAGCGCACCATTCACCTCAAACGACGGGTTTTCGGTGGTGGCGCCAATCAGGGTAATCTTGCCTTTTTCAACCGCGTTCAGCAGCGCATCTTGCTGCGATTTATTAAACCGATGAATCTCGTCAATAAATACCACGGGAGTCAACAGGTCGCCACTTTCGGCAATCACCTCACGTAGCTCTTTAACTCCGGTATTGAGTGCAGACAGACTGATAAAAGGCCGATCTACCGCCTGTGCCAACAGCAATGCAATGGTGGTTTTTCCCACTCCGGGTGGCCCCCAGAAAATAATCGAGGGCAAATGGCCCTGATCAATCATCTGACGCAGTGGCGCATGTTCACCCAGCAAATGATCTTGTCCAATAATTTCTGATAAATCGCGCGGACGTAAACGTTCGGGAAGTGGAATATGAGTATCTGACATCATCAAAGACTTTATGGGGTTTTCCTGTAGTCTATTGCGTCTGGTGCAAATCTACAATTTGAATCTACACTGCAACTGATCATTTGTTGTGATTAGACTGAATAAGCTGCGTCAGTGTGGCATAGGCGGCACGGATGCGGGCTTCATTGGGAAAATTACGGTTTGCCAGCATGACCAGTCCAATCTGCTCACTCGGAATAAATACCACATAGGCTGCAAAGCCATTGGTTGCACCAGTTTTGTTTAGCCAAGTTTGTGCTGGCGCTTTGACCGGATGAGCAATCGGCTGAGCCGGCTGTGCATTTAGCGCCATTTGAGTTGAATTACCGGCCAGCAAAGTGTCTAAAGCAACAGGATAGGCATACTGCTCCCACCCCAAACCTTGCTGCATAGGCCCAACCTTAAAATAAGCGATTTGTGTGCTTTCCACTGCCTGTTGCAGGGCAGGTTTGAGTCGCTGTGGATTCAGCTCAGCATCTAAAAACTTGAGCATATCGGCTGAGGTACTTTTGAGCCCATACGCCTGTGCATCAAACATCCCCGGTGAAACCCGAATTGCTTGTTTAGCCTTATAGCCCCACGCGTAATGTGGCATCTGAGCAGTTGGAACCTGAATATAAGTATGGCGCATGCCCAGTGCCACCAGCAAATTGCGCTCCATTAAGGTGGTGTACGGGGCTTTCATGGCTCTCGCCGTCAGTTCTCCCATCAAACCAATGCTCGGATTAGAATATTCACGAATACGGTCTGGGGCTGCTTTGGGCTGCCACTGCTGAAAATACTTGACCATGTCGGATTGAGTGGTGACCTGCTCGGGAAATTGTAGCGGAAAGCCCCCTGCGGTATAGGTACCCAAATTCAGTAGCGTAGCCTGATTCACAGCGCTTTGTTTTAACTCTGGAAAATACTGTGCGGGATGATCGCTGAGTTTCAGGTTGCCCTGTGCTTGCGCATAACCTGTTAGGGTCGCTGTAAACAGTTTACTCACAGAACCAAGTTCAAATAGTGTTTGCTCAGAAACCGCCTGCTGGGTTTGCACGGATGCTACACCATAATGACGGTAGTAATGCCGTCCGTGCATGGTGACTGCAACGGACATACCTGGAATCTGATACTGATCGATCAATGGCTGAAAATACTGATCGATTTGATGCTGAACCTGCTGCGCACTCAGCGGCTGAGCGACTGCAGTGCAGGAGATGAATCCTGCCATGCAGCCGGTAAACGTGAACGATGCGATACGATGTAAATAAGTGGATTTCATTTAAAGTCTGTCGGTTGATGATTTGGGCGTTAATTTGAGTAGGCTGGCATTGGTGCCATCTTGAATCACCCAAAGACTTCCATCTTTGGCGGCATGCACGCCTCGAATCCGATGTTGCATATCAATGCGCTGTACTTCCTGTACGGGTTGCGATTGAAGATCAACCACCACAATGGATTCAGAAGATAACCCGCCGATAATGGCTTTATCTTTCCATGCTGGAAAGGCAGTATGCTGGTAAATAATCATACTGGACGGAGAAATAACCGGTGTCCAGCTCACCTCAGGCGCTTGAAATTCTGGGCGAGTATCGTGATCGGGAATTGGTTTTCCTGAATAATGATCACCATTGGAAACAATCGGATAGCCATAGTTGGCACCTTTCACAATCCGATTCAGCTCATCACCGCCTTTGGGGCCCATTTCAACGACCCACAACTGACCTTTGGCATCGAAGGCCATGCCCAACGGGTTACGATGACCCAGTGACCAGATTTGCGCAGCAACACCACCTTGACTGGCGAATGGATTCCCGGTTGCTGGCGTGCCATCGTCATTTAAGCGCACAATTTTGCCCAAATTCGACGTCATATCCTGCGCTGGATCAAACTTTTGTCGTTCGCCCGAACTGATCCAGAGTTTACCTTCCTGATCAAAAGCTAAACGATGTGCATAGTGGCCCTGTCCCGACATTTTGGGCACTTGCGTCCAGATTTTTTGAATATCGGTCAAACGTGGCTGTGCTGCACGGGTATTATCGAGTTTGGCGCGGATTACCACTGCACCGTATCCACCGGTGCCTGCCTCAGCATAGCTCAGATAAATCCAAGAATTTCGCGCGTAATCGGGATGCACAATCACATCGCCCAATCCGCCCTGCCCGCCATAACTGACTTTCGGTACACCCGCAACCTCAAGACTTTTTTGAGTGGCTGGATCAAAGAGTTTAAGCTTGCCTTGACGCTCGGTGATCAGTAATCGGTCATCAGGTAATGTGGTCAGCGCCCAAGGCTCATCAAATTTGGCAACCGCTTCCTGGTTAAATGTTTGCTCTACGCGGGTTGCCTGTTGCACGCTTGAGCTGCTTTGCGAATTGGATTGGGGTGCTTTGGAGTTGGTGTTGTTTGCACCGCACGCCCCCAACAAAATAAAGCTACTACACAGTATCGACGTGGCAAATTGCTTCGTCATCTCGTTATACTCCTGAGTCTTTGATCTTGTAGCATAAAAAATTCAGACTCGGCACAATGCTGTGAATATGTAGTTTTGTTTTACCAGATATGTCGAGAGACTAGCACAGTCAATCAAGACGACTAGATTGAGGGATCATGCTCTTTGAGCGTTTGTACAATTTTACAGTCGTCGATGGTCGTACTTGACTGACAACGTTGCCTGAGTTGTTGCAGCTCGGTTTTAAAGCGTTCAAACTGTTTGATTTTTTCATTGATGTGGCCCAAATGTATTTCGATCGCCTGATCGACCAGCGTACATTGCTGTTCAGGATGCTCGAGCAATTGCTGCAATGTCTCAATCTCTTTTAAAGACATCCCAAGCTCTCTACAATGTCGTATAAAAATCAGTTGATCCAGTGCCTGATCATCATAGTAACGATAGTTATTGTCTGCACGTTTGGGAGCTTTGAGCACACCACGTTTTTCATAGAAACGGATGCTGTCGACAGAAACCTGCGATTTTTTTGCCAGTTCACCAATTAAATATTTCATCATGTGCTTGACCTTGGAGCGGCTCCAGCCTTTTTACTCAGCTTATCCCATACTGAGGAACTTGCATATGGCTCACTGCTGTCAACATCACCCACCCGAAAAATATCAGAGTGCTAAATTCAAAACGGCATTATGGATTGCACTTTTACTAAATCTTGGCATGTTTTTGATTGAAGTTTTCGGCGGTGCACACATTGGCTCGACTTCGCTATGGGCCGATGCACTGGATTTCTTGGGTGATTCCGTCAATTACATCATCTCGATTTTTGCGTTGGGCATGAGTCTATACTGGCGGGCCACCGTTGCACTGCTTAAAGGCCTGACCATGGGGATCTTTGCCCTGATTGTATTGCTTAAAGTACTCTGGTCGATATTCTACGGCATGGCGCCTGAAGCAATGGCTATGGGTGTAATTGGCTTTATGGGCTTAATGGCCAATCTGATCAGCGCGCTTGTACTGTTTGCCTTTCGCGATGGCGATGCCAATATGAAATCGGTGTGGCTGTGTAGCCGTAACGATGCGATTGGAAATTGCGCCATTATGCTGGCTGCACTCGGTGTGTTTGGTACCCAAAGCATCTGGCCCGATCTGGTGGTGGCCTCAATCATGGCCTTTTTGGGTTTGACTGCCGCTTGGAGCGTTACTCAGCAATCACTTCAAGAGCGTCGGGACAGCTAAGTCTACAAAGTCGTATGGCAGATTAACGAATCCAGCGTACGATGTATTCCTCGATATCGTCTTCATGTACTTCGGTTTCTGAAATACATCGCCCTGCTGCTGATTTGCGTGCTTTTAGCATACTTTGCCTTGAGCCCGTATTTAAATAATGCCATGAAGGTAAATTTTTCCCTTCATTTAAACGCCGATAGGCACAGCTCGACGGTAACCAACGAATGCTTTGCAAACGCTCAGGTGTCAGTTGAATACAGTCGGGCACGCTGGCTTGACGATTTTCATAATCAGAGCAACGCGCAGTGTTGCAGTCGAGCAGTTTGCAGGCCACCTGCGTATAGGCAATTTCATGTGTATCTTCATCTTCAAGTTTAATCAGACAGCACAGGCCGCAACCGTCGCACAGGGCTTCCCACTCTGCTGTATTGAGTGCATCAAGCGGATAGTGTTTCCAAAATTGGGGACGCAGTACGGTGGTCATAGTGAATATCTCGGTACCAGAGCCTAAAGTATAACACTCTTTGCTGGCCCTTCGTGGTTGAGCGACCTTGTAACAAATGTTTCCTCAAGATGCTGTGTTTTATACATTTTCGCCACATAAACAACACATAGCCATCTGAAATTTCGCTCTATATTGAAAGAACGATAAATATAAGGAGATCAAAAAAATGTTCCGTTGGGCGATTATATTTGCAGTGATTGCACTTATTGCGAGTCTGTTAGGGTTTGGTGGCGTTGCTGGCTTGTCCAAAGATTTCGCAGTGATCTTACTCGTAGTTGCTGTTATTTTGGCAATTATCGGATTTATCTCGCGTGGTCGGGTATAACGATTCATTCGTGTCTATACGCTTCAACCATAAAAAAGAGGGATCGTACTGTACGGTCCTTCTTTTTTATCTTGAAAATCTTACATCAACCCACTATTTTTTGAACATCCTGAGACCATGTAGCAGGCTCTTTGAGTCACATAGTGCCTGATCTGCACAAGCTGACTTTTATTCTTTATAAGGATTTAACCCATGACAGCATCGATTATTACCCGTGAAATTGAGTACACCGCAAAGGACGGTACCCATCTGATTGGTTTTTTTGCAGCCCCCGCTACTAAAAGCCCGGTTGCAGGTGTGATTGTGGCACCTGAATGGTGGGGTCGCACCGACTATACGCTACAGCGTGCTCGTGAATTGGCCGAGCATGGTTATGCGGCACTGGCGATCGATATGTATGGCGAGAAAAAAGTGACCACAGAGGCAGCCCAGGCCAATGCGTGGATGACGCAAACCTTTCAAGATCCAAATACCATCGTCACACGTGCAACAGCGGGTCTTGAAACACTCCAAGCACAACCTGAAGTGGATGCAAGTCATGTGGCCGCGATTGGATTTTGTTATGGTGGTAAAGTTGTGCTCGATCTGGCACGCGAAGGCGCGCCCCTAAAAGCGGTCGTTTCGTTTCACGGCACACTCGCCCCGAAAGCACCTGCACAAAAAGGACAAATTCAGGGTGAAATTTTAGTGTTACATGGCGAAAAAGACAGCATGGTCACACTTGAAGATGTTGCTAAATTCAAAGAAGAAATGAACAATGCAGAGGTGGACTACAGCGTCGTGGTATTGGAAGGTGCCAAACATGGCTTTAGTAACCCGCTTGCCGATGAACGGGCCAAAGCAAATGGGGTAGATTTAGGCTATAGTGCACAAGCAGAGCAAGACAGTTTGGCTGCTATGTATGCCTTACTTGAACGTCATCTGTGTGCAAAGTGATGTATAAACGGTGCTGGGACACAAGGGTTTAAAGAACAACATCAATCGAGGATATGAAAATGACAGAGAAAAAATGCCCTTATTGTGAATTTGACGACTACGACGTCATTGATAAAAATGATTTTGGTGTAATTTTGCCCGAGGCAAATCCTCTGTCCAAAGGACACTCCATCATCATCCCGATTCGTCATGTCAGTTCTTTTTTTGAAGTGACAGATAAAGAGCGTAAAAGTCTGCTTTCTTTACTCGAACTTGCACGTAATGAACTCAAACTTCGTCATCAACCCGATGGTTTCCACGTCGCTTTTAATGACGGCGATGTCTTTGGCGAAGCGTCTGAGCATCTGCATATTCACATCATTCCACGCTATAAAGGGCAGCAGCTCAAGCTCGATAAGCGCTGGGGGATTGTGCAAGACTAAACCGGCACACGCATAGTATCAGCTCAGGGACGATCAATGATCGTCCCTTTTGCATGGCTTTACTTGCAACGGATAGCTGTGATAATTCAATTTGGGTATACTGACCTCTTCCCTGCCGCTGTATGTTTTCATGTCTGATTTTTGTTTTTCCGATGCATTGCTGACTTGGTTTGATCAACATGGCCGACACGACTTGCCTTGGCAGGTGGCCGATGACCCTTATAAGGTTTGGGTCTCTGAAATCATGTTGCAGCAGACACAAGTCAAAACCGTATTGCAATATTTTGAACGCTTTATGACGCGCTTTCCCACTGTCGATGCTCTCGGCAGTGCCACATGGGATGATGTGGCGCCCTACTGGGCCGGTCTGGGCTATTATGCGCGGGCACGCAATCTGCATAAAGCAGCAGGCATTGTGCATCGGCAAGGTCATTTTCCTCACGATCTAGACGGCTGGATGGCCTTACCCGGAATTGGACGCTCCACAGCTGGCGCATTGATGTCGCTCGGATTACGTCAGTATGGCGTGATTATGGACGGCAACGTCAAACGTGTTTTATCACGTTTTTTGGCACTTGAAGATGACTTTAGCAAACCTGTCAACGAGCGCATGCTGTGGCAGATTGCAACGCAGCTCTGCCCTCGGCAGCGTAATCACGACTATACCCAAGCGATTATGGATTTAGGTGCAACCATTTGTACGCCTAAAAAACCGTTGTGTTTGTATTGTCCGATGCAGCAGCACTGCAAGGCACATCAGCAAGGCATCGAAAGTGAATTACCTTTTAAGAAGCCCAAAAAACCAGTGCCGATACGCCACGCCGAAGTACTGTTAATCCAGTCGGAACAACAGTGGTTTTGGCAGCAACGCGATGCAAGCGGACTTTGGGGTGGCTTGTGGTGTCTCCCGATTATCGAGCATTCAGGCGACATACAGCAATGGGTGAGGGAGTATGGTCTTAGTCCGCTGGCGCAAAACGTACAGATCAGCCACAGCTTCACCCACTTTACTTGGGTGTTGAATGTACAGATGTTTCACGTGGAACATGATCAAAAGGAGCATCTGATGAGTGCAGCTGCCGGCGAGTGGCTCAGCCCCGAAGAAGCCACATCTCGGGGTATTCCCACCGCGATGAAAAAATTGATCTCTACGCTGGATTCATGACATAGTGATGCCCAAAAGACACATCCAAGGAGGAGCTGTGCGCCCTTTTTTTGTCTATATTGGGATCATCTTTGTAACGGTTGTGTTGTCTGCCTGTACCACAACACCCAAAAAAACAACGCCTCTGCCCAGCGCAGATCTGGCACGATTAAAGGCCACCCCGCTCAGCCATCGCCTGCCCATTCCGGTGAAAGGCATTCAACGCGATGCACTCAGTGATACATGGGGAGCTGCGCGCAGTCATGGTCGTCGGCATGAAGGCATCGATATACTTGCTCCACGTGGAACAAAAATATACAGCACCACTGATGGGATTGTTGCAGACTTACGAGACAACAACTTAGGTGGTAAAGTTATCTGGATTATTGGTCCGGCCGCTTCATGGCATTATTATGCCCATTTGGACGGACACAAACGTGGTTTAAGCGTGGGTGATGCTGTCAAAAAAGGCGAGCTGATCGGGTATGTAGGCAATACCGGAAATGCACGCCATACTCTTCCCCATTTGCATTATGGACTTTATCTAGACGGAAAAGGCCGTGGTGCAGTAAACCCTTATCCATATTTACGTTAGGAACTTAAATGATGTCTGAAGCTTTGGTTAATCGACTGGTCGAATTTGCCGAATCGGGGAATCAACAAAAAATCTGTATAGATGGTCAAAGCTATCAAGGCTGGATCATGGAAATTACAGAGGATGCCCTGTTGATCAGTACTGGCTATGCCGATAAATCAGGTCAGGATTTCTGGATCAAGTTTGAAAACTTAGAACGCGCAGAATTATATTATTGGGACACATCGTCCGATCAGTGGACGCGTTTTACATTATAACAATAGATTAAGATTTAATTTCAAGGAGCATAAGATGAGTGTTCGACGCTGTGGCTGGTGTTCTACAGATCCTGTGTATATGGCTTATCACGATCATGAGTGGGGTAAACCCGAACATGATGAAGCCAAACTCTTTGAAATGTTATGCCTCGAAGGTCAACAAGCTGGGCTTTCGTGGATCACGGTGTTAAAAAAGCGAGAAGCTTATAGACAACATTTTTTTCAGCATTCCATTGAAGAAATTGCCAAGTTCACAAATGACCAACTGGAACTCAAATTAGAGGATAAAGGCTTGATCCGACACATCGGCAAGCTCAAAGCCATTCGTGATAATGCGATTGCTTGGCAATCACTTAAACATCAGACACAGGATGTTTCAACATGGTTATGGGAAAAGGTGCAACATCAACCAATACTTAATGATGTTCAAGATTATCGGCAAGCCCCGGCTCAAACAGAGCTCAGTGTCCAGTTGTCTAAACAACTTAAAAAACTTGGATTCAAATTTGTAGGACCCACGACCTGTTATGCATTTATGCAGGCTGTAGGCATGGTGAATGATCATGAAGATGATTGTTCGTTTAAATGAGTCAAGCATTAAGGATGTCAATCATGAGCAGTAATGAAATTCAAGCTTACGCCGCAATGAAAGCTGGCGAAGCACTCGTGCCGTATACATTTGATGCCGGTGAACTATTGCCCCATCAGGTAGAAGTCAAAGTCGAATATTGTGGGCTGTGCCATTCCGATGTTTCGGTCATCAACAATGAGTGGCATTCTTCGGTTTATCCGGTGGTGGCAGGTCACGAAGTCATTGGTACCATTACGCAGCTTGGCAGCGAAGCCAAAGGGCTCAAACTGGGTCAACGTGTCGGGATTGGCTGGACGGCAGAAAGCTGCCAGGCCTGTGATCAGTGTATCAGTGGTCAGCAGGTCTTGTGTACGGGTGAAAATACCGCAACCATTGTTGGCCATGCGGGTGGCTTTGCCAATAAAGTCCGTGCCGGCTGGCAATGGGTCATTCCCTTACCAGACGAACTTGATCCAACCAGTGCCGGGCCACTGTTGTGCGGTGGAATTACCGTGTTTGACCCCATATTAAAACATCAGATTCAAGCGATTCATCACGTTGCCGTGATTGGGATTGGCGGACTGGGTCATATGGCCATCAAGCTGCTAAAAGCATGGGGCTGCGAGATTACTGCGTTTAGTTCAAATCCAAGTAAAACCGACGAACTCAAAGTCATGGGTGCCGATCACGTGGTCAATAGCCGTGATGATGCCGAAATTAAATCGCAACAAGGTAAATTTGATTTACTGCTGAGTACGGTCAATGTGCCTTTAAACTGGAATGCGTATCTAAACACATTGGCACCTAATGGTACTTTTCACTTTTTGGGCGTGGTGATGGAGCCGATTCCTGTACCTGTCGGTGCGCTACTTGGAGGTGCTAAATCACTAACCGCCTCACCTACTGGCTCGCCTGCTGCCTTACGCAAGCTGCTCGAATTTGCTGCCCGTAAAAATATCGCGCCGCAAATCGAGATGTATCCTATGTCGAAGCTAAATGATGCGCTTGAGCGTCTACACTCGGGCAAGGCACGTTATCGAATTGTGCTCCAAGCCGATTTTTAATCTGCTCGCATAAACCTGGTGATCGCTCGTGATCGCCAGATTTTAACCATGCTGTTTCACCCAATCTGCCAAAAAGATAATCGCTGCATGATAATCACGCCGCAAAGCGTGTCCCACACTCAGCCGGATAAAATGTCCATAACGCTGATCTTCACCAAATACCGTACCCGGAACAATATTGATGCCGTGTTGCTGGGCAACCTCGTATAACGTCATACTATCGATCGTTTTGGGTAGCTCAAGCCATAAGGCATAGCCCCCTTGAGGCTGACTCAAACCAATGCTTAAAGGCGCAAATGTATTTAAAATCGCGTCTCGATAGGCTTCGACCTGTTGAAGCAAACGTGGATATAACTGATTCAGATGTGCACGATAGGCACGACTAAAAATAAAATCGGCCAGCGCCAGTTGCAATGGTGTATTCACAATCATGTTGTGTGAAAGAAACTGTGGACGCATGGATTCGAGCTGTGTCCCAATACAAAACCAGCCGATTCTATACGCGCTCGATAATGATTTTGACACCGAACTGACCCAGACCACATACCCTGCCTCGTCCCAGTGTTTAATCGGTCGCGGGCGCTGCCCGTTGTGACTGCATTCGGCGTAGATATCATCTTCTAAAATAATACATTCATAACGTGCCGCTAACTGCGCAATGGTCTGCTTATCCTGATCGGCCAAACAATAGCCCAAGGGATTTTGGTAATTGGCCGTGAGCAAACACAATTTCGGCCGATGCTGCTGCATGGCCTGTTCAAGGCGTAATAGATCAATACCGCTATGATCTGCTGGAATCTCGATAATATGTCGATTTAAACCCGCCAGCATTTGCAGCTGTCCGTTAAAAGTCGGCGTTGGAATCAGGACACTATCGCCTTCACGACTTAACTGCTGAATCAATAACGACAACGCCGGCATACACCCATTGGTGATAAAGATATCACTGGGTGCCACATAAATACCGTCTTCACGCCAGTGTTCACTCAGTGCCTGACGTAAGCGCAAATGGCCCTGCTTTTCACAATATAAAAAATCTTCAGGTTTGCAATATTTCAAGGCGCGTTGTATCGAGCGACGCAAGCCATCGATTGGCACCAGCTCAGGGCTAAGCTGAATAGCGCCAAAGGGAATCAAATGATTTTGAATAGAGGCTTCCTGAATCTGATTTTGTAACATCAGATTGGAAACCTCACGTGGCATCGATTCAAATTCAGGGCTGACGGGTAAACGACTCAGCCCACTTCTGGGTTTGACAAAATAGCCCGACTTTGGACGGACATAGATCAACCCCTGTGCCTCAAGCCATTCATAACAACTTTTTGCAGTGCTGACACTCACATGATGCTGGGCTGCAAAATCACGTAAAGAACTTAACTTTTGCTGCGGCAATAACTGTTGCTGATAAATTTTATGTGCAATCTGCTGTGCCAAGCGTTGATAGTGAAAAGCCATATCTGTACCGCTTTTTTATAAAAATCTGTATCTGTATTGATCCATACAAACCGATTAACCTCTAAAAAGCAACATATATGAGATAACACCATGAAAAAATTAGGATTTATATCTATATTACTGTTGAACGCCTGTCATCCGCTCGATGCGAAACAGCAGCAGCAAGATTATATTTGTCAGAGTATGATTCAGGGCTATCTTAAAATGCAGCAACTGTATGATTTTCGACTCTGGCAGCGCGAGTCGCATACTCCCAACCAGATCCGCTATCAGTATCGTCCAGCCAGTGAGCATGGCATGCTGATCGGCACATTAAAAACCGAGCAATTGGTGTTTGAATGCAGCCAGAATCAAAATCTGTTTCGTATACAGCGCCCCAACGAACATTCATCCTTATTGCAGGTTCAGCTTCCAAGTGCCACACAATCATTCATCTGGCGTTGAAAATTGATCTTTTAGCTCATCGGCCAAAAAGTCGATGAATAAGCGGATGCGGTTTGGCAAGTGCTTTTGCTGATAGTACACTGCATGAATATGCTGAAGCTGCCGCTCAATTTGATCTTCAAACAATGCCACCAGTCGGCCTGCTTGTAGGTCTTGCCAGATCTCGAACTCAGATAAACGTGCAATGCCGTGGCCACTCAATGCCAGCTGACGAACGGTTTCACCACTGGAGGCAGTAATTTTAGGTTCAATCCTGTAATACTCCTCACCCACCTTGAGGGGCCATGTATTTAAATATACCGGACGGCTAAAGCCAATGGTCTGATGCGTATTCAGATCATGTGAATGTCGGGGATGCCCATGTTCGGCCAGATATTCAGGACTGGCTACAATATAAAGCCGGCTTTTGCAGATCAGGCGTGCATGCAAACTGGAGTCATGCAATGCGCCAAAACGAATCGCAACATCTGTTTTGTGTTCAAGTAGATCAATCACCTGATCGTTGTTATTGAGTTCGATCTCGATGTTGGGATAGCGCTGCATGAATTTTTTCATTAAGGGTGCAATCACGTGCAGCACAAACGGTGTGGCCGAATCGACGCGAAGCTGTCCCGAGGTATCACTGTCCGATTTTAACAGTGCCTCTTCGGCATCTGACAGATCGGCCAAAATCGTCCGTGCCCGTACCAAAAATAAACTGCCCTCTTGGGTGAGTTTAATTTTACGCGTGGTTCGTTCTAATAAGGTCACATTGAGTTTTTTTTCAAGCCGGTTAAGTGCACGGCTAATACCCGATGGCGTTTGATTGAGTTGCTCTGCAGCCGATACAATCGATCCGGCATCGACAATACGAATAAACGCAACTAGCTCTTCTATGGTCGATTTCATATCTAGATCATGATTCTTGACAAATACTCAACGATATTTTGCGTATTGCAGTATTTTTTCGCAACAATTATCACCGCAGAATAATCATCATTGTTTTAAATTCTTGCTCGCAGTCCGCGGGTGTGAAAAATAGGTACGCATATGATTCTTCCTGCATTTGGTTTAGGTACGTTTCGTTTAAAAGATCAGGTGGTGGTGGATGCGGTGAAAACCGCCTTAGAGGTCGGTTATCGCGCCATCGATACAGCCCAGATTTATGACAACGAAGCCGAAGTAGGTCAAGCCATTCAAGCCAGCGGTGTGGCACGTGACCAGTTATTTTTAACCACTAAAATCTGGGTCAGCAATCTGAACGAACAAGATTTAATCCCCAGCTTAAAAGACAGCTTGGTGAAACTCAAAACCGACGCTGTGAATTTAACCTTGGTGCATTGGCCTGCGCCACAAAAAAACATTGATCTGGTGGCTGTCATGCAGCTATTGATGCAGGCCAAACAACAAGGCTTGACCCAGCATATCGGGATTTCAAATTTTAATATCGCACAAACGCAACTGGCAATTGATACGGTCGGTGCAGAGCACATTGCCACCAACCAGATCGAACTGAGTCCGTATCTGCAAAATGCCAAACTGGTTGATATGCTCAAACAGCATGAGATTGACGTTACCTCCTACATGACACTGGCCTACGGCAAAGTCTTGCAAGATCCTGTACTTAAGGCCATTGCGGCCCAGCATCAGGCCAGTACCGCTCAAATTGCACTGGCATGGGCGTTACAACGCGGTTTTGCCGTCATTCCATCGTCGACCCAGCGTGAACATCTGATTCAAAATCTGCAAGCACAGCAGATTCAGCTCAGTGCAGATGACATGCAACAGATAGCAGCGCTTGAGCGTAACGGTCGAGAGGTCAATCCGGCTGAACTTGCTCCTGAGTGGGACTGAGATTAGGCCATGAAACTGAACTTTCCTCTGCTCGCCTTGGCGATTGGTGCGTTTGCCATTGGAACCACCGAATTTTCACCAATGGGCTTATTGCCCAATATCGCCAGTGATTTACAGATCAGTATTCCGACAGCGGGAATGTTGATTACAGGATATGCCTTGGGCGTTATGCTCGGTGCACCGATCATGACGCTTTGGCTGGGGCATGTGCCACGGCGCAAGGCGTTAATCTTACTGATGACACTGTTTACCGTGGGCAATATTTTAGCGGCACTGGCACCGAATTACTGGAGCCTGATGGCCGCACGCCTCATCACCAGTCTCAATCATGGCGCATTTTTCGGCATTGGTTCGGTGGTGGCGGCCAGTGTGGTTCCCGTACATAAACAGGCCAGTGCCGTGGCAGCCATGTTTATGGGCCTGACCATTGCCAATATTGGGGGAGTTCCTCTGGCCACATGGCTTGGTCAGACAATTGGCTGGCGAATGGCATTTTTAAGTATTTCTGGACTGGGGCTATTGACCATGATCTCGTTGTATCAAGCCTTGCCACAGGGGCAGTCGGGTCAACGTCCGAATATTCGAGCAGAACTAAAGGTGCTGACCCGGTTTCCCGTCTTGATGGCACTGCTGACCACGGTATTGGGCTCTGGTGCGATGTTTAGCCTCTACACCTATATTGCGCCGAGTTTGCATCGCTTTAACGATGCAACACCGAGCTTTGTAACGCTGATGCTGGTTCTGATCGGGATTGGATTTTCGATTGGCAATCACTTGGGAGGCAGATTGGCGGATCGCGCTTTAAATGCAACGCTGATTGGTTTCTTATCGATGGTAATCGTGATGATGTTGCTCTTTCCATGGTTGGCGCAAACACAACTAGGCGCAGCGATTGCCGTGATTCTCTGGGGCATTGCCACTTTTGGTCTGGTTCCTCCGGTCCAAATGCACGTCATGAAAATTGCACACGAGGCGCCCGGGCTTGCATCATCGATTAATGTGGGTGCATTTAATTTAGGCAATGCGCTGGGTGCCGCGGCAGGTGGCTGGGTCTTGAGTCAGCAGCTCGGTTATGCAGCCGTCTCCTACACCGGTGCTGCTCTGGCCGGATTAGGGTTACTGCTGGTACTGCTGCAAATGCGAGTGGCACAGACCGCGCATTCTCATGCCAAACCGTTCACCGACTAAATTTAAGCGTCCTCAGGGACGCTTTTTTATTGCTTTACTTTTATTGCTCTACTTTAACACGTCGGGTAAATAGACATTCGATACTGTGGACTGTGCCAGCTCTGTTTTCATTTTCATCAGCATTTGATAGGGCTGCTGCTCGACAAACATATTCACAAAACTCAACGGAATACTTCCTGCAGGGTCGGCGTAACCCGATGTGGTGACCTTGACTTTCTGCGCACCTAACTTTTGAAACGTCCAGTCTCCGACATAGTGATGTATGCGAATTCGGCCCGGCTGTTCGGGATATCCGCCAGATAAGGCCATATTTCGAATCACGATACGGCCTGTCGCATCCTTACTCAGACTACTTTTCAACACCACATCACGATCTTTTAGCGGAAAAGGAAAATCGAGCACCATATACAGTACAAACTCGCCCTTTTTATCATCTCTCGACAGAATTTTGGCATCACCCATATAAGGCACCCACTCTGGCGCACGAGCGACATCAAGCACCAAACTGACCGCCCGCTCAAGCGGCACATCATAGGTGGTTTCTGCCTTGTATTGAATCACCGGATTGGCCTCTGAACGATAGGTCCAGACCTTGATATTGTTGCGGACAAGGCTCAGTTTTTCGTTGGCAGGCGCACTTTGGGCGGATGTGGTCAATATGAGCAGCAAGGCCAAAAGCCATGATTTTTTTTTCATGTTGTTCTCATTATTTATGCCATACCGGGCAAGTTCGAGCAGTATCATTGGGTTGCACCAAAACCAATTGCTTGATGCTGCTCAACGACAGACTTTATAGGTGGCAGCGCCTTATGGGTATTCGGTCATTTTTTATTTTAAGGCCAAATCGCCTCAATGTGAGACGATTTGGTTTATTGAGAAGAATAAGAATGAAGCTTTATACGTCGATCTCGTTAAAACCCAGTACATCTTTCATATCGTATTTGCGGGCATCTCGTCCGACCACCCATGCCGCAGCACGCACAGCACCCGATGCAAAATTCATACGGTTGGTGGCTTTGTGAGTGATCTCAACACGTTCACCTTCACCAATAAACATCGCGGTATGTTCACCGACGATATCGCCGCCACGGATGGTTTGAAAGCCAATACTTTGACGCTCACGTGCACCGGTATGTCCTTCACGACAATACACTGCATCGGTTTTCAAGTCACGGCCTAGGGTTTCTGCAATCGCCTCACCCATCATCAGTGCAGTGCCAGACGGCGCATCTACTTTGTGACGATGATGAGCTTCAATAATCTCGATATCCACACTGTCGCCAAATACTTTAGAGGCAAGCTCAAGCAGTTTGATTGAAACGTTTACCCCTACCGAATAGTTTGCAGCATACACCACTGGAGTACGCGTTGCGGTCTCGTTCAAAAGTTGCTTCTGTTGTTCTGAAAAACCTGTCGTGCCAATCACCATGGCCACACCAGCCTCAGCACACAGTTGTAGATGCTGCTCGGTCGCAACAGGTGCAGTAAAATCAATCACCACATCGCAGTCTTTTAATACTTCAGACAGGCTACCCGCCACCTTGACCCCAATCGATCCGATTCCTGCCAGCTCACCTGCATCTGTACCGACCAAGCTGCTTTCTGGGCGCTCAACCGCCGCCGCCAACTGATAGCCGGCCTGTTGCACAGCCTGAATAAGAATGCGACCCATACGGCCACCCGCACCCAAAACACCAATGCGTGGAGATGCTGACATAATTTTAATCCTGAAAATAGATAATCAAACGTTGCAGCCTACTATATCAAAACTCAGGCCGTGCGCTAAAAAAATCGCCATAAAAAAACCTGCCGAAGCAGGTTTTTTCAGTATCACTTAATCGAACAAACGGTCGAGAAAGGATTTTTTCTTAGGTGAAGAACCGTGATCGTCTCCATCCAAGCTGGCTTGCAATTCTTTCAACAGTTCACGCTGACGGCTGGTCAAGTTTACTGGTGTTTCAACCACAATACGGCAAAGCAAATCACCGACCATGCTGCTACGCACTGGACGTACGCCTTTACCGCGCAAGCGGAACAGTTTGCCGGTTTGCGTGCCTTCTGGAATCTTTAAACTCACGCGGCCTTCAAGCGTTGGAATTTCGATCTCTTTACCCAATGCGGCATCTGCAATGCTGACCGGCACATCCATATAGAGGTCTGCACCATCACGCTGGAAGATTTCATGCTCGCGCACCACCACTTCGACGTAAAGATCGCCAGACTGGCCATCACGTACCGCTTCGCCCTTACCGCTTAAACGTACGCGGTCGCCGTTGTCTACGCCAGCAGGAATAGTCACTTCCAAAGTTTGCTGACGGTCGGCAACGCCTGAACCATGACATGCATTACATGGATTTTTAATAATTTTACCTTGGCCACGACAGGTGCCACAGGTTTGCTGAACCGAGAAAAAGCCTTGCTGCATACGTACCTGACCCGAGCCATGACAGGTTCGGCAGGTTTCAACATCATTCGGATTTTTCGAGCCTTTACCGTCACACACCTCACACGGTGCTGGTGCAGTAAAGGTAATGGTTTTCTTCACGCCACGAACCGCTTCTTCAAGCGTAAGTTCCATTACGTAGCGTAGGTCTGAGCCACGGCGTTGACGCTGTTGCTGACGACCACCGCCGCCACCGAAGGCACCACCAAAAATATCGCCAAACTGACTAAAAATGTCTTCTGCGCTAAATCCGCCGAAGCCACCGCCGCCGCTGCCAAAACCGCCTTCAAATGCATTATGACCCATACGGTCGTACATGCTGCGCTTTTCAGAATCGGACAGTACTTCGTATGCTTCAGCAGCTTCTTTAAACTTTTCTTCTGCTTCGTGGTTATCGGGGTTACGGTCCGGGTGATACTTCATCGCCAACTTACGGTAGGCTTTTTTGATCTCATCATCACCTGCGGTTTTCGAAACGCCTAAAACCTCATAATAATCTCGTTTAGCCATGACTGGCGATGCTCCTCACGGAATTTATTTAATACCTGATTGCGATTAAATTGGGGGCGTGTGTCATGATTACAAGGGAAATTGCGAAAAAAAATAACGGTTTTAAAAAACCGCTTTCTTTTTTAAATACTTAGACATGCCTTTAATCATTGCATTGAGTAAATAGAGCCAGGCAATCGCAGCGAAAATCACACCTGCAATGGTCAGGGCAGTCACCCAAAGTGCGCTGTTCCATGCAAAGAAAATCAGGGGAATAAACCAGAGTGAGGCAAATAAGGTCATGAGCAGAAATAGCACGGTACTGTGCATGATCCAGACGCCGTGCGCCTGAATCCAGACTTCTGCATTTTCAACCAGAGCAACTTTTCGAGCCAGAAAATAGGCAACCACTGCTAAAACCACACTTGCCAATGCAAGAAACATACAGACATAAGAAATCGTAATATAACGACGATGCTGTTTTAATTGATCTTGCCCCATTCGTATCTAACCTCGAATCCATTGCATTTTTAGGTTTCATTGCAATGAATGTATGCTCTGTTTTTTTGTGTTAACAATAAGGTGCTACTATATTTGACTTTTCACTATTTCGCACCTTTTATTCACAAAAAATTATGACAAAGTTGGCGTTTTTTTAACCTTAAACCATGCTGCATATAGTGCTGGCAAGAAAAATAAAGTCAAAAAGGTCGCCACGATCAATCCCCCCATAATCGCAACCGCCATGGGGCCAAAGAAAATACTGCGCGATAACAGAATCATGGCCAAGACCGCAGCCAGCGCCGTCAGTAAAATCGGTCGGAATCTAAGTAACTTCGAGTTGATAATGGCTCTGAATTTATTTCAGCTAAATTACTAGACTGGTGTGAAGAACATGAAATAGAAGTGGTACATATGATAGAAATGGCATAATTCTGGCATATGGATTACAACGAGCCGCGCCCACATGAAAGTTTAGATAATTTACCCCCTGCGATTTACAGGCTAAAACTTGAGAACTCTAGTATAGATATGTCTTAATAGCGGGGAAGTGGACAGTGCTCACATATAATAGGGTCATACTCGATAGAAAATGTCTATATTTAGTTTTATCATCCTAGAAAGTAAAAGTTTGGCTATCGAAAAAGATCGATATAGAAAACATGATTTTATAAAAAAGGAAAATGATTTCTATATATACTCGCGCCAACAGGCACCTTCTTTATTAGATAAAAGTAGACATTTGAACTCAAACTTTCTAAATTTTATTGTAAAAATATCTGATGAAATAAAATCTGATATTTTTTTCTCAATTCGGGATTTACAAGATAGAGAAAGTGAAATGTCTATAAGTAATTTAACTCATCAATCTATCCCCTTACCAACTAGTAGACATATTAACTTAGGTTTAATTTATAGATACATAAGAGAAGATGATTTATGATGTAAAGATACACTGGGTTTACTTCACCAAAATGTCTTGCTTGGCATAGAATTGCCTCCTACACCTGATGAACTTGAGCTCAGCATTCAACGCGCTGTCGAGATTTTCATGCTCAAATACAGCCCTTAAATGCTGGCGATCTGGTCAATTAATGCTGTTTTTCTACATCCCGAAACATTTGCGTAGCAACGCACCTTTTTTGCTTAATACACGGTAAAAAAATGCATTTTTTTTCATGTAACGACTTGGAATGTTTGCTAATCGGCGTATATTCAGGTGGTTGAAAGTGAATATAGTAGAAGAACAGGAGAACTAGAATGATTCAACAAATTGATGCTCCACTGCGTGAGGATGTACGCTTACTGGGAAATTTACTGGGCGAAACACTCAAACAACACGCAGGACAAGATTTGTTTAATCAGATTGAACAAATTCGTGCACTCTCCAAAGGTGCACGTGACGGTCAAGCGAAAGTTGAAAAGCAATTAGAAAAGTTATTCTTAAATTTAAAGGACGAGGAGATCTTACCGCTGACCCGCGCGTTTTCCTATTTTTTGAATTTTGCCAATATTGCAGAACAATACCATGTGGTTCGTAGCCGTCGTCAAAGCGAGTTTGATGCACATGCCCCTTCACCTAATCCACTAATTCGCCTGTTTGAGAAATTTCAGCACAATCACATCACCCCGCAACAACTGTTTGATCAGGTATGTGAGCTGAATATTGAACTGGTACTGACTGCGCATCCGACCGAAGTCAGCCGACGCACCCTGATTCAAAAATATGACGATATCAATGATGCCCTGTCAAAACTCGATCAGCAAAAGCTGACCCCGCAAGAGCGTGAGCAAGTGCTCACCAACCTGAAGCATTTGATCTGCTCGGCATGGCAGACCGATGAAATTCGTCAAAACAAGCCAACCCCACTCGATGAAGCTAAATGGGGTTTTACTACCATTGAACAAACCTTGTGGAACGCGGTACCTAAATTTGTTCGAGAACTCAATACACTGGTACATCAGCACTGCAACGCGACCTTACCACTTGATATTTCTCCAATTCGTTTTGCCTCATGGATGGGCGGCGACCGTGATGGCAATCCGAATGTCACACACACGGTTACGCAAGAAGTGTTGTGGCTATCCCGCTGGCAAGCGGCCGATCTGTATCTGCGTGATATCGAAAGTTTACGCTGGGAACTCTCGATTCAGGCCTGTTCTGAAGAATTAAGCCTTGCGCTGGGCCGTAGTCATCCCGAGCCATACCGTGAATACTTACGTACCACGCGTGAACGCCTGAAAGCTACACGTCACTGGTTGTCGCTACGCTTGCAAGGTCTAGATGGCGATGACAGTCAGATTATCCGCCATAAACAGGAATTACTTGAACCGTTGCTGTTGTGTCATCGTTCACTGATCGCCTGTAACTTACCGGAACTGGCCAATGGCAAGCTGCTCGATTTTATTTACCGCGTAAACTGCTTTGGTATCGAACTGCTTAAACTGGATATTCGTCAGGAATCGGGACGTCATCGTCAGGCGATTTCCGCCATTACCGAATATTTAGGCTTGGGTAATTTCGAATCTTGGACTGAGCAAGCCCGTCAAAACTTTCTGATTCAGGAATTGCAAAGCAAACGCCCGCTTCTGCCCAAATACTTAAAGGAACCAGCAGGCAGCCTGATTGAACATCCAGATGTCAAAGAAGTATTTGCCACCATGCGTACACTGGCCGAGCAGCCGCCAGAAAGTTTGGGTGCATATATTATTTCCATGGCCGAATATCCAAGCGATGTACTGGCCGTTCTGCTTCTGCAAAAAGAAGCCGGTATTTTGCATCCGCTTCGTGTGGTCCCGCTGTTTGAAACCTTAAAAGATCTAGACGGCGCAGCCAAGACCATGGAAACGCTGTTTAACATGGACTGGTACAAGCAGCATATTCAGGGCAAACATGAAGTCATGATCGGTTACTCCGACTCTGCCAAGGACGCAGGCTTTATGTCGGCCAACTGGGCACAGTATCGTGCGCAGGAAGAACTGACGGCGGTGGCCAAGGCGCACAATGTACAGCTCACCTTATTTCATGGTCGTGGCGGCTCGATTAGCCGTGGCGGGGCGCCAACACAGCAGGCCCTATTTTCACAACCACCCGGCTCTATTTCCGGAGCCATTCGTGTGACTGAACAGGGTGAGATGATCCGCTTTAAATTTGGTTTAGAAGGCGTTGCGTTACAAAATCTTGAAGTGTATACCGCAGCAACACTTGAAGCGACCTTACTGCCTCCACCCGTACCGAAGGCAGAGTGGCGTGAGCTGATGCATCAGATGACGGACATTTCAGTTCGCGTGTATCGCGAAACCGTGCGTGAAAATCCTCATTTTGTACAGTACTTGAGAACCGTGACGCCTGAGCTTGAACTGCAAATGTTGCCACTGGGTTCACGACCGGCTAAACGTAAAGTAAGCGGCGGAATCGAATCGTTACGTGCCATTCCTTGGGTATTTGCATGGACGCAAATTCGACTCATGTTGCCAGCTTGGCTCGGCACCGGTGCAGCCATTAATCAAGTGATTGATGAAAACAAAAAGCCGCTGCTCGACGAAATGCTGGCAGAATGGCCGTACTTCCAAACCCTGATCGATATGCTGGAGATGGTTCTCTCCAAAGCCGATGCCAATGTCGCGTTGTATTACGAATCGCATCTTACTCATGATGATGAGCTTAAGGTACTGGGCGAAATGCTGCGCGCACGTTTGAACGATGCCGTTCAGACCTTATTGACCATGAAAGGTGAATCGAAGCTGCTCAGTAAAAATGATGTACTGGATCAAGCCATGCAGGTACGTAAACCCTACCTGTTGCCATTGCATTTACTTCAGGCAGAACTGATGAAACGGCGTCGTGAATACACGGCAAAAACCAACGCCGATCATACACCTGTCGATCACGCACTGATGGTGAGTATCGCCGGAATTGCAGCGGGTCTGCGTAATACGGGCTAATCGCTCAAATATATTCATTATCGGCGGTGAGCACAGGCTCGCCGCCGATTCATTCATGTGAAAAAAACGTTTTTTTAACAATGGTTCAATTTTTTGTAATGTATAGTTTAAGTAAATCAATACCTTGATTTCATACCGAATTATCTTTACCGTTTGGTAAATAATAAAAATAAATCTATGATTTTGAACACATAAGGTCATCAACGAGTAATTATAACTCATCGCCAGACAGGGTATGATGTGCTCCAATTGGATTATTTGAGCCTATTTTATGTCCAGCTGGTTTCCAAAATGGAAGGCGTACAGCGGTCAGATCGATCATCGACCAGTCGCAACCAACGAATATCTCCCTCCTGTCCAAAGCGCGGTACTGGGCATCCAGCATGCATTCGCCATGTTTGGTGCGACGGTGCTAGCTCCCCTTTTGATGGGATTCGATCCAAATCTGGCCATTTTAATGTCTGGTATTTGTACCATTTTATTTTTTCTGATGACCGGCGGCCGGGTGCCGAGCTATCTCGGTTCAAGCTTTGCCTTTATTGGGGTCGTGGCGGCGGCTACGGGTCATGTGACAGGTTCGGGCGCCAATGCCAATTTATCGGTTGCACTGGGCGGTATTGTCGCCTGTGGTGTGGTCTATGCTGCAATTGGCTTTTTGGTCATGCTGACTGGTACCCGCTGGATTGAAAAACTCATGCCACCTGTGGTGACCGGTGCCGTGGTGATGATTATCGGCCTGAATTTAGCACCCGTTACTGTCAAAGCAGTTGCCGGGCATCCCTTTGATATGTGGATGGCACTGATTACCGTACTGTGTATGGGAACCATTGCTGTGTTTACTCGGGGGCTATTACAGCGTTTACTACTCTTGATTGGACTACTGATGTCTTATCTGATCTATGCCATCGTGACCAACGGACTGGGCTTGGGTAAGGCCATTGATTTTGGTCAAATTGCCACGGCGGCATGGTTTGGTCTACCGAGTTTTAGCGCTCCCACCTTTCAAACCAATGCCATGCTGATTATTGCGCCAGTGGCACTGATTTTGGTGGCCGAAAATCTGGGACATATTAAAGCTGTCGGTGCCATGACGGGTGAAAACCTGACGCCACATTTAGGCAAAGCTTTTGTGGCAGACGGAATTGCGACCAGTCTTTCTGGCAGTGTGGGCGCACCCGGCATGACCACCTATGGCGAAAATATCGGTGTCATGGCGGTTACACGCGTGTACTCGACCATCGTCTTTGTGATTGCGGGTGTATTTGCCATGTTTTTAGGGCTGTCACCCAAATTTGGTGCCGTGATCAGTACGATTCCGACTGCCGTACTGACCGGTGCATCGATTGTGGTATTTGGCTTAATTACCATTGCCGGTGCCAAAATCTGGATTGAAAACAAGGTCAATTTTGGCAACAACAAAAATTTGATTGTGGCCGCGGTGACCATTATTTTAGGTGCCGGTAATTTTGAACTGACCTTTGGCAGTTTTAATCTGGGCGGTATTGGTACGGCAACATTTGCCGCCATCTTGCTGAATTTATTTTTTAGTCTGAAAGACAAAAGTTAAAGCATCTAGATACGATCAGCAGCCTTAGGGCTGCTTTTTTTTATGCCTTTACGCTGCGAGCATGCATCATTTTCAGTATGATAAGCTGGCTCACTCAAGGATTGAACGTTGCCATGCGCTACGATTTTGTTGACCTTCGCTTGTTTTTACATGTCGTCGATACAGGCAGCCTGACTCACGGTGCTGAGCGGGCAGCGCTCTCCTTGCAAGCTGCCAGCGAACGTATTCGTAAATTAGAACACTATTTCGGTAGTGCCCTGTTTACGCGGCATCGAACTGGTGTCGAACTGACTCCTGCGGGGCAACGCGTTTTAGATCATGCCCGTGTGCTGTTGCAGCAGGCGCAATTGTTAGAACAAGACATGAACCGCTTTCGCGCTGAACCCCAGCAGCGACTCCACTTATGGTGTAACTCATCGGCACAAAGTGAATATCTGCCGACATTACTGCCAATGTTTTTGCTCAAGCACCCTACGATCAGTATTGAATTGCACGAGGCAGAAAGCTCTGAGATTATTCAGGCACTCGAACAGGGACGCGCACAATTGGGGCTGGTTTCAAGCTTCTCCCAGACTGAATATTTACAAACTCAAGATTTTGTCCATGATCCTTTGGTGTTGATATGTCCAGCTACGCATCATTTTACTCGCCAGCATCCGCTCAATTTACCGGCGGTGTTTAGCGAGAGTATGATCGGATTAAGTACGCATCACTCCTTACAGCGCTCAATCGATATTCAGGCACGTGCGCTTGGTATTCACATCGATTACCGTTTACGCCTACCAAATTTTACTGCCATTGCCGAAGTAGTGGCCGCAGGTGCGGGTGTGGCGATTATGCCAGCGCGTGCAGCAAGCCGTTTAAAAGAGAGCCACGCCTTGGCCCTGTTGCCACTGAGCGGTGCATGGGCCAATCGGAAATTACTCATTGTGGCACGCGACTTTAGCCAGCTCTCGACGATGTATCGTGACTTTACCGATTTTTTATTGACGCATCGGCCCGCAGCTCCCAAGCTGCAATTATGTTAAAGGCGAACCCAGCATATACAGCCCCAGCAGCATCAGCCCCACAAAAAACAGTCGACGGAATTTTTCTTCGGCAATTTTGTAGCGGATTTTTTGTCCCCACCACATACCCAGCAATGCAGGCAATACCGCAAGCCATGCCAGTCGATAATCCACGACACTGGAGGCACCGGTATAGAGATATAAATAAATCGCCAGACAAACGGTAGAAAAGGTAAATACCAATCCAAGCGACTGCACCAGTTCATCACGCTTTAACCGAAGCGATTGCAAGTATGGTACAGCCGGAATAATAATCACCCCGGTAGAGACAATCAGCGCACCGCCGATATATCCCACAATCGGTGACAACCAACCCGCATGGCGCGAAAGATCGGGAAGTTGTTTGACAAAGAGTCCAAATCCACCACAGGCAATTAACATACCACCCAACAGCATTTCACTGGTCTTTCCAGAGGATGCACTTAAAGTAGGTAAAAAGCTCCAGCACGTCCCGAGTACAATACCCAACAATAACGACCAAAAACGCTGAATCAGTGCCCAGACTTTACCTTCGGCAAAGAGTTGCCATATGTTGGTGATCATGGAGGGAACAATTAAGAGTGCCGCGGCCTGAAACGGCGAAATCACCATGCTCATTAGGCCCATGGCGACGGTCGGCAAGCCAAGCCCCAACGTGCCCTTGACCAGCCCCGCAAAGATAAAAACCGCAATCACCAGTAACAGCATGTCCATCGTTTCATTTCCTCCCTAATATATGAATCATGCTAATTCAATACGGGTGGCATCACGATGCTTGATTTTAGAAGTGAGCCTCAAGCAAAGATTGAGGCTCAAAAACAGGTGTGAGCAGCAGATGGAGTTAGTGCAATTTAAGCTGTGGTGAAGAACCTTTTGAGAGCAAGTCTTTGATGATCATTAAACTGGTCTTGAATACCCCATGCAAAGCCACCTGATGAAAACGATACAGCGAGATATACATCATGCGGGCAAACAGTCCATCGACATTAATATTACCTAAGATATTGCCCACGGTACTCTGATCGCTCAACGACACCAGTGAGCCTTTGTCTTTAAACTCAAAGCTCCCCAGTGGTTTACCTTCTAAACGCAGCGCCATGGCTTTGGCCAAAAAGATGGCTTGCTGATTGGCCACCTGTGCGCGCGGCGGAACTGGGCGCTCTGCACCTGCGGGAATGTAACAGGCACAATCTCCCAAGGCAAAAATGTCTTCATCGAGTGAGCTTTGCAAGCTGGCATTGACCACCAGTTGATTAATTCGGTTGGTTTCCAGACCACCAATTCCTTGCAAAAAATCGGGCGCTTTGATGCCGGCAGACCAGACTTTTAAGGTGGCAGGGATCTCGATTTCATCTTCGCAGTAGACCGTATGTGCATCAATCTCGACCACTCGACAATTTTTGATCACCTGCACACCAATCTCACGTAGTGTGGCTTCGGCATCGTGTGATACCCGTTTGGGTAATGCAGGCAAAACGCGAGGTGCCGCTTCGATCAGGCTGATTTTGACATCTTTAGGGTCGATACTGTTTAGGCCATATTTGGAAAACTGATTGGCTGCATGGTGTAATTCTGCTGCCAGTTCTACGCCAGTTGCGCCCGCCCCAATAATTGCAATATTGAGCTGCTTGTGATGATGTTGTACCAGATTTTTAGCCTGCGCCTCCAAATACAAACTCAAAAATTCGCGCTGAAAACGATCGGCCTGAGGTCGGGAATCGAGAAAAATACAGTGCTCTTTGGCACCTACAGTGCCAAAGTCATTGGAGGTCGAACCAATGGCAACCACAAGGGTGTCGTAGGCAATACTGCGTTCTGGCGCAACTTCTTTACCGTCTTCATCTTGAAGCGCTGCCAATAAAATCGTTTTGTCTTTACGGTCAATATCAATCATGCGCCCCAGAAAAAACTCAAAGTGATGCTGGCTGGCATGAGCAAAGTAATTTAACTCGTCTTCGTAAGAATTGAGTGTGCCGGCCGCAACTTCATGCAGCAAGGGTTTCCAGATGTGCGTGAGGGCAGCATCAACCAAAATAATCTCGGCTTTATTCCTTTTTCCCAGCTGGTTACCCAAACGCGTGGCCAGCTCCAATCCTCCTGCACCGCCGCCAACAATGACGATTCGATGTTGTTTTTCGGCATACTTGTTTTGAGTCGACATAACGTCCTCCAATTTTCTTATGCATGACGACCCATCAGCAGCCATGCATAAGAAAATTGCAAGCTATTATAAACATGAATAATTTGAATAAAAAATAAACTTTTACAGCGGCTGTGTAGTTTTAGGTAATCGATCTGTTTGTGCTGGTCTCATTCAATGCGACATGCTTAAAAAGCGCATCACAATTCATTTTTTGATGCGCCAGATGATTGGGCGAATGATACAACCGCGTCGTGTTTATACTGCTGCTCCAGTACATGACTAAAGATACTTTCAATCAGCCAGACACGATACAAGCTGTTAAACACATATTGCTGTCCATCAATACGTAAGGCCAGTACCGGAAAATCGGGTTGATGATGTGCAATACAGGCCTGATCATTGTGGTTTAAGCGCTGCAATACTTCATCTTCTGGCAATAAGCTGTCAATACGCAACTGCTGACGCAAGGCTTCAAAGTGTGCCTTAAAAGACAGGTCGCGTCCTTTGGTCCAAACTGCTTCTAAAATACAATGAATGGTCTCGATCTGCTGCTCTTCGGGCACACTATAATACAGCTGGGCCATATTGTGCGTTGCAGCCTCTGTCGGGCGACAAAACGGCGTGAATGCCACTTCAGTCCGTTTAGATAAACGAGTGGCCAGACTCCAGTCAAACCAGTCACGCCCCTGATACGGCAGTGGATACACATTGAGCTTGATGTCGTAGTAATTGGCCAATTCTTCACGAATATAAGCCAGTAATAACCAGCTGATCGGATCTTCAAGCGCAATAAACAGATCTAGTTCGGGTTTGAGTGCCTGAATCTGAGCCAATTCTTCAGCATCATTGATCAGATGCTCACGCCATTCAATGTGATTGATCAGAAAAAGCGGTGCACCGGTCAAAAGTTTTTGCTGACGCAAACGACGGGCCAGTCGGAGTAAATCGTCTACTGCGTGGTAGTTACGACCACCAAATTCAAAGAAACTTGCTGCCACTGGTACATCTTTAAAAATTCGTTCTGGAAAGTTTTGCGGGCTATGCTGCTGACTGGCCATGGTATATAAGGTTCGTAGCTTGCCATATTGCTGCTGCCACAGCATATGAAACACATCTTCAAGCAAGTACAAAAAATCTTTGCCAGTCAACGGGGTATTGCGCAAAATTACTTCGGCTTGTTGTAAAGATTCAGCTGTGGGAAGTTCTGGCGTTTCATCAAAGCTAAAACGATGCTGCCGAGCCAAAATTTTGGCGTCGTTCAAACAATAATTTTGCCAGTCGGCATGCGACATACTATTTGGCGGCGCGGCGGCTTCGCGCGAAATAATCACTTTGAGCGGCTTAAGTTCGTCGCTTAAAATATCATCAAGATGATTCAGCTGTTGTACGGCAAGATAACTGTAGACATCGTCTAGACGCAGATAAATCTGCAATCCTTGATCGGTTGGTAAAACCGCCTGACGCGAAGGTTTTTGATAAAACCAACTCGACCGAATCGGATCAAACCAACGTCTTAACAGTGACATGTATAGCGCCTCGAACAATAAACCCCTGTAATCATACAAGGGTTTATAACAATTTAGGGACAATATGATCAATTATAGATCAAGATTTAGATCGGTAACTGCACCTTTGTCCGCACCCACTGCAAGTTTTGCAAATTTCGCCAAAGCCCCGCTGGTATATTTCGGTCGTGGCTTTTGCCATTGTGCACGACGTGAGTCCATCTCATCGTTAGAGATATGTAAGGTGATCTCACGTGTTTCTGCATTGATGGAAATTTTATCACCATTTTTAACTAAACCAATAGGCCCGCCGTCATAGGCTTCAGGCGTGACATGGCCAATGACAAAGCCATGACTTCCACCAGAAAAACGACCATCGGTTAACAGTGCCACCGACTGCCCTAGGCCTTTGCCAATGATGGCAGAGGTCGGTTTGAGCATTTCGCGCATGCCCGGGCCGCCTTTAGGGCCTTCGCCACGAATTACCACCACTTCGCCTTCTTGAACCTCGCCTTCTAAAATACCACGCATCGCGCCTTCTTCACCCTCAAACACGCGGGCCGGGCCTTCAAAATACAAACCTTCTTTACCGGTAATTTTGGCGACAGCACCGGTTGGTGACAAGTTACCTTTGAGCACCACTAAGTGTGAATCTTTTTTGATGGGCTGATCAAAAGGCAAAATAATGTCCTGACCCGCTGGATAATCTTCTACTTCGGCCAAGTTTTCGGCCAGTGTTTTACCCGTTACGGTTAGGCAGCTGCCATCTAACATACCCTGTTGTAGCATGCGTTTCATCAACGGCTGGATGCCACCAATTTTGATCAGCTCAGACATCAGGTATTTGCCTGACGGACGTAAATCGGCCACCACCGGCGTTTCTTTGCCAATACGAACAAAATCGTCTAAATCCAGATGCACACCTGCGCTATGTGCCATCGCAATCAAATGCAATACTGCGTTGGTCGATCCGCCCAGTGCAATCACCACCTTAATCGAGTTTTCAAAGGCAGCTTTGGTCATGATGTCGCGCGGACGAATATTGAGGCGTAGCAGATTCATCACCGCCTCGCCAGCACGATGACAGTCCTGACGTTTATCTTCTGAAATGGCATCTTGTGCTGAAGAACCCGGTAAACTCATACCCAAAGCTTCAATGGCAGAGGCCATCGTGTTGGCAGTGTACATACCGCCACACGAGCCAGGACCAGGCAGCGCCACTTCTTCGATGTGCTTGACCTGAATGGCATTGATTTCGCCTTTGGCATACTGTCCCACCGCTTCAAACACCGAAATCATGTCGGTATGCCCCTGACCCGGTTGAATGGTGCCACCATAAATAAACAGGCCAGGACGGTTTAAGCGCGCCAGCCCCATGATACAGCCCGGCATGTTTTTGTCGCAGCCACCAATGGCAATCACCCCGTCATAGCCCTGACAGCCAATCACAGCCTCAATCGAGTCGGCAATGATCTCACGCGATACCAAGGAATACTTCATGCCTTCGGTACCGTTTGAAATACCGTCGGAAATGGTAATGGTATTAAAAATAATACCTTTGCCGTTGGCTTGGTTTACCCCTTGCTCAACTTCACGTGCCAAGCCATCGATATGCATGTTGCACGGCGTGACATTGGCCCAAGTCGATGCGATGCCAATAAAGGGACGGGTAAAGTCGTCATCCTTAAATCCGACTGCACGCATCATCGAGCGTGCAGGTGCATTTTCGATCCCGTCATAAACTGGTGCCGAATGCTGGCGTATTTTGTCATTACTCATGCGTTTTCTCCGTGGCTGAGGCAAGGTCCTGTCGCTACGCGGGTATCACCTCATTGGTGTTATGCTATTTTTTTCGCCCGTCACTGAATACAATAACGAAAAAACGCTATTAAATCTTGTTACACACGGCAAAGTGAAATGAATAATTTTTTGGTAATTCATAATCTATTTTTATGACTTTGATTTTATTTTATAAATTTTTGTATGGCTGATAAGTTTTGAGTGCGGATCGTATCGAGAATAATGCGCTTTTTCGCGCTTAGCGGGGTTTTGGCTTATACTGGTGCACATGTTTATTTTGGAATGTCTGTGTGAAGATTATTTTTGCTGGCACCCCTGACTTTGCTGCATCTGCATTAGACGCTTTGCTGCAAACATCGCACGAAATTGTTGCTGTCTATACCCAGCCTGACCGTAAAGCAGGTCGCGGGCAAAAATTAACGCCCTCACCAGTCAAACAACTGGCCTTAACGCATCATTTGCCGGTGTATCAGCCCTTGCATTTCAAGTCTTCGACTGACGAGGGCAAAAGCGCCCAAGCCGAACTGGCCGCTTTAAATGCCGATGTGATGGTGGTTGCTGCTTATGGTTTGATTTTACCCCAAGTGGTTTTAGATACGCCAAAATACGGTTGTCTCAATATTCACGGCTCATTGTTGCCACGCTGGCGTGGAGCAGCTCCGATTCAGCGTGCCATTGCCGCAGGTGACCCTGAGACAGGCGTGACCATCATGAAAATGGCGGCAGGACTAGATACCGGCGATATGTTGCTAAAAACACACTGCCCTATTCTAGACACCGACACCTCTGCCCACTTATATGAAAAGCTGGCTGCACAAGGCGCAAAGGCCATTTGCACGGTGCTTGAATCTGAGCAGCAATTACAACAACTACTGGCCGAGCGCGAAGTACAAAACGAAGAGCAGACCGTTTATGCCCACAAGCTGACCAAAACCGAAGCGCGAATTGACTGGTCACAAGATGCCATTCAGATTGATCGTAATATCAGGGCATTTAACCCATGGCCTGTCGCGTTTATTCCACTCGATGAGCAAAATAATCTTCGGGTGTGGCAATCGGCTGTTTCAACCCTGAGCGCAGCAGATACCCAAGCGGGGCAGATTATTGCCATCGACAAACAGGGCGTGCATGTGAGCTGTGGTACAGGCGTGGTTTGTCTTAAAGCATTACAATGGCCGGGCGGCAAAGCATTGAATCCTGTTCAGATTGCACAAACACAAAAACTTAATGTTGGGCAGGTACTTGCATGAAACAGTTTCCGCGTCCAAGTACAGACCTCAATTTACGTGCTCAAGTGGTCAGCACCCTACTCAAAGTGCAGCAAGGTCAGTCACTCTCGGGGATTTTGCATCAGCAGCTCAATGATATTCCAGACCGTGATCGCGCCTTGTTTCACGAACTGGTCTTGGGTACGTTGCGTCAGTGGTTTGCCTTAAAAGCCATTACCCTGCCCCTATTGACCAAACCCCTCAATAACGAAACGGTCGAAAGCTGTTTGTATCTGGGGCTATACCAAGTACTGTGTACCCGTATTCCGGCACATGCTGCTATTTCTGAAACCGTCACGGCCACCAAGCAACTGGGCTTTCATGCCTTAAGCGGGATTGTGAATGCCATCTTACGACGTGCTACTCGTGAAACAGATGCATTTCAAAGCCAGCTACAACAGGCACATGGCCTACCAAGCTGGTTGTACAAACGATTAAAAAGAGACTGGCCAGCAGAGCTCGATGATCTCTGCCAACAGCTCAAACAAACCGCACCGCTGACCTTACGCATTAACCAGCGCCAGATCGGACGCGATGCTTACTTGCTCAAACTGCAAGCGCAGTCGATACAAGCCAGAGCCTGTGCATGGTCGGATGTAGGTATTGTGGTCGAGCAGTCAGTTCAAATCACTGAGCTGCCTGGCTATCAACAAGGTTGGTTTTCGGTACAAGATGAACATGCACAGCTGTGTGCCAGTTTGTTGCACGATCTAGACCAGAAAATCGTGCTCGATGCTTGCGCGGCACCGGGCGGTAAAACAGCGCATCTGCTCGAGGCATTTAAACCTGAGCAACTGATTGCGTTGGATCACGATGCCAAACGTTTACTGCGTGTCAGTGAAAATATTTCACGCTTACAGTTAGATGCCTCAAGACTTGAGATTGTTGCCGCAGATGCCACCACATGGCAGGCGCCTGACGCATTAGATTGTATTGTACTGGACGCCCCTTGTTCGGCGATTGGTGTATTACGTCGCCATCCCGACATTCGCCTACTCAGACAATCGACCGATATTGCACAAACCGTGGCGTTGCAGCAGCAGATTTTGAACAATCTATGGCCCCAACTGAAGGTCGGTGGAACGTTACTCTATATCACCTGCTCCATCCTCAAACCTGAAAATGAGCAACAAATGCAGGCCTTCTTTGCAGAACATGCCAACGCATCGGAGCTTAAAATCGAGGCCGACTGGGGGATTGAGCAAGCTTACGGACGCCAACTACTACCGACCTCTGGACAAGGTGACGGCTTTTATTACTGCCGCATCAAAAAAATCGCATAACGCGATTTTTTAGCTGGCGGTGTGATGTGTCTCAGATCCATTTAAACAACACCAGACTCACTGCCAGCACCGCCATGCCTGTAACCAGTCCATATACTGTTTCGTGACCTCGACCATAGCGCTGGGCAGTGGGCAAAAGCTCATCCAGCGCAAGATACACCATCACACCTGCAATCAGTCCGAAAACGATGCCAAACACCAGATCACCCATGTAGGGTGCTAACAGAAAATAGCCAAGTGCGGCACCAACTGGCTCGGCAAGACCAGACAATAGACTAGCCAAAATCGCATAAGACTTTTTATTGGTGGCCATGTATACCAGTACGGCAATCGCAATCCCTTCAGGAATATTATGAATTGCGATGGCGACTGCCAGAGGTGCACCAAGCATTGGACTGTCTAAGGTTGCAAAAAAAGTGGCCAGTCCTTCTGGAAAATTATGTGCCGTGATAGCCAGCATGGTCAATAACCCAGTCCGCTGTAATTGACGCCGATCAAGCTGCTGTGCTGTATTTTTTTCGACCAAATCATGTGGATTGGGAACCCATCGATCCAGTAGCAATACCCCAACCACACCCGCCAAAAATGCAGCCGTTCCCCAAGCAAAGCCGATCTTGTCATCAAAGACTTGGCTAAACGCATGGATTGATTTATTCAGGATTTCTGTGAGTGAGATATAAATCATCGCACCAGCAGAAAAGGCCAGACCAAAAGAAAGCAAACGAAAGCTAGGCTGCTTGAAGAACAGTACAATTGCTCCCCCGATGAGGGTGGCGAGCCCTGCGAGTAAGGTCACACTAAATGCAATCAAAACCTCGGAGCTCAATAGTGCCGTCATATGCTATTGATCCTAAAACAAGAAAGTCACCATCTTAATTGATAATGACTTTCATTTACAATTTGTTTTATGGCGCTTTTATTTAGAGTGTGTGCTGATCTTTGACATCCTCAAGCACATCATCGAGCTCTTCTGGATGCTTCATCAAATGAAGAATCGACAAAATCAGCCCGCCCCAAACAAAGACCATGGAGATAATCATCATAATGATTGCAAACTTATTCATACTGGTTCTCTCCTAGCGATCTTTCATTTTACTAAGTACCACAGCAATCACGGCACAGAACAACACACTTCCCCAACCAAAGATGCCCAGCAAACTTGCGCTATAAGTATCATAGCCATTTTTGATTAAATTATATACGGTCATGCTGAGCGTGGTTAACAAAATCAGCGACGTAATTACAGTTAAGGTGAAATCCCAGCCTTTACCTAATTGAATGGTCGAGATGCGATTAACGTGATCACGAAGCGCTTTGAGAGCAGTACGCTTAAACCATGCAACACTAATAATCGACAATAATGCACCGCCGATAATACCAATATTGTTAATGAAATGATCGATAATATCGACCAGCTTGATGGCATTCACGCTTGAAAATAGAAAGATCGACACGACCGCACTACCACCGCCAATAATGGTCACGGCTTTTTTACGTCCCCACTTTAGCTTGTCTTGCATTGCTGCAATAGGAACTTCCAAAATACTGACCATCGAGGAAATACCGGCGACAAACAAAGACGAGAAGAACAGCAAACCAAAAAGATCGGCGCCAGCACCCAAGCTCGAAATAATTTTAGGAAAGGCAATAAAGGCTAGTCCAATACCTCCACTGACCACATCTTTGACTTCACTGCCTGCCGCATGCGCCATAAAGCCCAGTGCCGCAAAAATCCCGATTCCAGCCAAAATTTCAGTTGATGCATTGGCAAAACCTACAATCAGGCCCGATCCAGTGAGGTTGGTTTTGGGTTTTAAATACGATGCATACGTCACCATAATACCAAAGCCCACCGAAAGTGAGAAAAAGGTATGACCATACGCTGCGAGCCAGACCTTATAGTCCATCATGGCAGCCCAGTTCGGGGTAAAAAATGCATTCAAGCCTTCGACAGCACCTGGCAATCGTAAGGACTGAATCACCAAAATGGTAAACAAAACAAAGAGCAATGGCATAAAGATCTTATTGGAGAGTTCTACGCCCTTTTTCACGCCACCATACAAAATAATCAAGGTCAGTGCCCAGATACCCAGAATTGGCCAGAACAAATGACTCACAAAAGTCAGATCAAGCCCTGATGCTTTGCTGGTTTGCAAATAGGTATTGAAGAAAAATGCTTCCGGATCACTGCCCCACATTTGACCGACGGAGAAGTAAATATAACTACCGGCCCACGTGAGTACACTGGCGTAGTACAGCCCAATCACGATACAGACACAAACCTGCCACCACCCCAGCGTTTCGCCGCCTTTAAATAATTTACGATAAGCTTTGGGTGGTGAACTGTTACTGCGATGCCCCACCGCATAATCGAGAAATAACAGCGGTAAACCTGCGGTAATCAGTGCCAGTAAATATGGAATTAAAAATGCACCACCGCCATTTTCGTAGGCCACATAAGGAAAACGCCAGATGTTGCCCAAGCCCACGGCAGACCCCACCGCAGCAATAATAAAACCTGATCGCGAGGACCAGTTTTCACGAGTATCAGTCATAATATAAATTCCCTGGTTTTTCTTGCTTAAATTTTTATTGATTACTGCAAGAAAAATACCACCTGTAAAATCTTGAACGTGTTGATGGCAGCCTCGCTGGGTAAGCGTCACGACATGCCCCAAACAGACAAAAAACTGTTCCTTCTTCCTTAAAGATGGTTCATGTGGTTTTTGTCTTTCTTATGCTTGAACAATACCTGTTTTTATCAATTTTTTCTCTTTTTTGATGCATTGATTCATGAACTGCGTAATCATTTCGATCAGATTTGCCTACTTGTAAAGCAAAAATATGCTTTTAGTTGATCTTTTGATAAGACAGACTAAACAGATATCCTCATTTCAAAGAACAAACTGTTCCACGTGGAACAGTTTTTGTACAGCGTTGGGCACTCAAGCTTAGCCGTTTTTGATGACTAATAGGCGCTCTTCTTGCATATCCCGAACAGCGGAATGAATTCCTTCACGCCCTAAACCAGAATCTTTGACGCCGCCATAAGGCATGTTATCTACCCTGAAAGTGGGAATATCATTAATGATCACCCCACCCACCTGTAAATGCTCCCATGCATACAGCATTTTGTTTAGATTTTGAGTGTATACACCTGCTTGTAAGCCAAAACGACTGCGATTTATTTTGGCAATTCCCTGCTCAAAATTTTTGTATTTTTCTAAAATGGCAACAGGCCCGAAAGCTTCATCTTTATAAATCTCGAGGTTTTCATCCACCTGTTCTAACAACGTCGCCTCAAATAAAACACCATTAAGTTCGCCACCTGCCAAAATTTTGGCGCCTTTTTTCTCTGCTTTGTCTATCCATTTTTTTAAGCGAACCGCTTCTTTTTCCTTGATCATTGGCCCAACTACTGTCGACTCCTGTGCCGGATCACCCGCTTTGAGTTTTTTTACTTTGGCCAGCAGTTTCTTTTTCAGCTCGGCATAAAGATCACTATGAACCAAAATACGCTGTACGCTAATACACACCTGCCCTGACTGACCGTATGCTCCCGCAATTAAACGATCAATCAAAGCGTCTGTTAGCGCTGTATCAGGCTCAATCATGACCGCAGCATTGCCACCAAGCTCAAGCGTAACCTTTTTACGGCCAGCTCGGGCTTTCATATCCCATCCCACCTGATCTGAACCAGTAAAACTGAGCATTTTAAAACGGTCATCAGTTACCAAAATATCTGCCGCACTGCTCTCACAAGGCAGTATCGACCACGCGCCTTGAGGCAGGTCAGTTTCAGCCAAGATTTCAGCAATCTTGAGGGCACTAATAGGCGTCAAACTGGCTGGTTTGAGTACAAAAGGACAACCGGCCACAATGGCGGGTGCAATCTTGTGTGCGGTCAGGTTCAGTGGAAAGTTAAACGGACTAATCAGCGACAAAGCCCCAATAGGAACATGCTTCACCATGCCTTCATAAGCTGCCGCAACAGGCGTCACAGCCAGTGGCATCATCCGGCCAGCATCCATTTGCGTGGTCGCATCGGCCGCCAGTTGAAAGGTATTAATCAACCGCTCAACCTCAGCAGCGGCTGCAGCGCGTGGTTTACCTCCCTCTGCTATTAAAATATCAGTCAGCAGCGCTTTTTCTTGCGTAAAACGTCGCACACAATGCAGTAAAATCTGCTGCTTTTGATACGGCTTAAGCGCTGCCATATCAGCTTCGGCTTGTACCGCTGCAACAGTCGCTTTTTCTAGGGTCTTAGCATCAGCGACTGCAACACGTGCATACACCTCACCTGTATATTTATGATGAACATCCAGCCATTGCCCAGTTTTACTGGCTTTTCCAGCCACATAAAGTGGATATTCGATTGGTTTTTTGGAGCTTGTTGTCATTCTGGTTCCTTATTGTCATCTATCGAATTTATAGATTCTTTCTGACTTATGTGCTTATCATTATCGCTTTGAGTATGGAAATACACTGTGTTTCGGTAACAAAAAAAGACCTTTGGCAAAGCCACTCGTCTGGCTTTTACGATCATTATGTTATTCAATCGAGTATTAAATGGCCCAGCATATTCTTTGCTCAGATGATTTCATCGGCAACAATTTCACGTATAATTGAAAAGGTAATGTGCATTGGTTGATCAGCTTGATCAAGTCTTCTACTGTTGTCTTTGTCAGGCCCAGCAGTTCTCCACCATCATAAAAGATCATTCCTATGAAAGTTTTCTACTGTCACAATTGCCATCATCAGGTATTTTTTAACAATACCTTTTGTCAAAACTGCAATGCGTTGCTTGGCTATCAAGTGAATCGCAAGACGATTGGAACTTTTGATCGAATTGAAGAACTAAAGTGGAAAAGTCTGAATCCAGACGACGCAGGAGAGTTATATAAACCCTGTTACAACTACCACCATCATCATGCCTGTAACTGGATGGTTTCAGCAGATGATCCAAATATTTATTGTGAATCGTGTCGGCTTACGCATACGATTCCGGACTTATCCATTAACAACAGCACCATGTATTGGCATCGACTTGAACAAGCCAAACGCCGTTTTTTATATCTGACTCAACAACTCAATATCTTTCCACGTCCCAAAAAAAACGATCAGGATCGTTATGGTCTAAGATTTAATTTTTTAGTATCTTTGCCAAACCAACCCGTGATGACGGGTCATCATATGGGCACCATCACCCTCAATGCCAGTGAGGCCGATGTGGTTCATCGTGAAAAAACTCGACTCGATATGGGCGAAAACTATCGAACCGTTTTGGGACATTTCCGTCATGAAAGTGGTCATTATTACTTTGATGTCATGACCTATTTATATCCAGATTGGCTTGAAGAGTTTCGTTATTTCTTTGGCGATGAACGACTAGACTATGGCCAGGCGCTACAAGAATATTATGAAAACGGGCCAATCATGAACTGGCAAGAGTTTTATATCAGTCGCTATGCCTGTGCACATCCATGGGAAGACTGGGCTGAAACATGGGCGCATTATTTACATATGATGGATACCCTAGACACGGCTTATCATTCAGGTCTGTGTATCGAAGCCAATCGTAAAAACGATCCGGATATGCACTTCAAAGAATCACCGATTGGATCTGTTGACTTTGAGCATACCATTAATAACTGGTTTGCTTTAAGTTACTCACTCAATGCCCTCAACAGAAGTATGGGATTGGGCGATGCTTATCCATTTACTCTATCGAACGGGGTACTCGATAAATTACGATTTATTCATCGAACGCTGATGAAAGTTGCGCTCAAACCCGAAACTCGTAATCCTTCAGAGCTAATTTAAGAAAATTCGCTCAATCATCACCGCGCTTGAGTTAAAAGTATCTTGAATCCTTACAGATTTGATCTAACGACACAGTTCACGTATAAAACTGCAACACGGTTAAGTAAAAGTATTGGTTAGTCTTGAAGTACTCATGACAACAACGAGACCAACAATGACCAAACAAGTGCTTTTTATTACTTCAAATGCAGGTATCGAACACGATGAACTCATCAAACCACTTAAATTTTTAAAATCAAAAGGTTTTGCTACAGAGCATGCTGCTGAACATCACAAAGCAGTTCAAACTGTTGTTGGAGATCAAGAATTAGGTGAAAAATATTCGCCAGATTTGGCATTAGCTGATGTTGATCCCTCAGCCTACGACTTACTCGTCATTGCAGGTGGTACCGTCAATGCCGATTTATTGCGTTTAAATTCAGATGCGCTCAACATTATTCAACACTTTACCGACCAAGGAAAGCCCATCGCTGCGATTTGCCATGCGCCATGGGTATTGATTAATGCAGAACGCATTAAAGATAAAAACCTGACATCGTATAAAAGTATCCGACTGGATCTTGAAAACGCAGGAGCAAACTGGGTAGATGAAGCCGTTCATCGCTGTAATACAGGCGGATGGGTACTGATTACATCACGTAATCCAGATGATATTCCTGAATTTAACGCGGCAATTTTAAAAGAATTAAATTCAGAAGTAGAAAGCTAATCGGTTTTCCACTTATTTTTAGGCATAAAAAAGCCCCCTTAACATTTATGTTAAGGGGGCTTAGTATTTAAAAGCTGGCGATGACTTACTCTCACATGGCTAACGCCACACTACCATCAGCGCGAAGAGGTTTCACTTCTGAGT